>Ga0265338_10000026_pt1 | contig 296089 bp, 337 predicted proteins | sample 42126metaG_FD_193579 | JGI IMG/M metagenome (GOLD analysis project Ga0265338, IMG submission 193579) | Rhizosphere microbial communities from Carex aquatilis grown in University of Washington, Seatle, WA, United States - 4-21-26 metaG | ecosystem: Host-associated > Plants > Roots >... | reverse complement strand
GTCTGATTGTAGTACACCGTTTCTTAAGTCAAATGTGGAAGAGTCTGTGACAGTTTGTGTATTACCACTTGCATCGTTCAAGTCTGTGTAGGTTACGGTGAGAACATCACCTTGTCTTACACAGTAGAATGCGCCCGGTGTAGATGTAGCAGAGTGAACTGTATGGAATCTATCCTTTTCAGCTAAACTAGTGGTGCCATCGGTGGCAGTCCATTGAGTTTCTGTTGTTGGACAGTCTGTACCTTGAGGACCATCACTGTATCTGATTGGCAAGTCGGCTTGGAAGATACCTGCATCTGGAGCAATCTCGACCATTGGGCCAAGATCTCTTGTCGCATTCCATACTGGGTCAACCTTACCTGTTGCAGTAGCCGGAAGGGCTGTACCGTTCAGGTTAACAATTGTACCAGGATATGATATTGGACCTCCAGCTGTTGCCAATAATAGTGATGAGCTCTGTCTTGTAATCTGTACAGCTACTGGGCCGTGGTTTTTATCATTGACACCTAATGCAATCTTGTCAGTACCAACTGGCGATGTGTTAAAGTCCTGATCATTTACTCTGATATGGATTATAACATCACCGTTTGACAGAGTGTTGGCAGTAGTTAGACCACTACCAGTTAGATCTCTGTGCATTGGGAATACACCTGCTTCACTAGTTACAGATTTTGCTGGAGTTGGAAAGTCACCTGTAGTACCAGCAGTAGCAAATAGCTGACCGAACGGTACTGGGTAAACATCCTTGTCCAGTTTGATTGAACCAGTGTTGCCACTTATGCCAGCATTGTCTGAAACCTCTACGAGTTTGCCAGAGTCATCTCTAAAGTCAACATAGTTGACCTTGATGTTCTGACCTACTGATGAGATTATAGCACCTGATTGACATAACTGATCTGGAATTTCAAAAGTACCAGTAAAGATACCTGTTGAAGGACCAGTCTCAACTAGTGAGAACCCAGTAGCGGATAAGCTTGTTGCAAATCCACCAGTAGTACCAGTGTTAGAATCAACAAATGCTCCCGTACTATTTGTAAAGCAAGAAGCAGTGTTGTCTGGTGTAAATAGACTGTGTATATTGCTGTTAGACCATCGAACGTTTGCCTGACCGAATTGTACATCCACTAATCTTCCAAATGCGCTGCCATCAGAGTACTGTCCAAGACCTGCTTTACCGATTGTATCGGTTGCATTATCTTGAGGAGTCTGTGGGATGGAGCCACTTGGTACATTGAATGCAGGTGTTACTGCAGTATAGATATCTACCAAGTCATTGTTAACGTTAAGGTCTGGGTCGTTGAGTGTAATTGTCACAGTATCGCCTATCTTGTATGTCTTGCTATCAAATGAAATGACACCAGCGTGAGTTGTGATATCTTGCTGTGCAGATATCTGTGTATTCACACCGTCTTGTCCGAGATCCAAGTATGTGACTTGTGGAGCACGGGCTTCTGATTGCAGCATGTCTTGAACTGCTGGGAAGAATACATCGTGTTCTATCGGTCTCAAATTGGTGTAGGTAGTTGGATCAAAGATATTCAACTGGTTGAGCATTACATACTGGTTTGTACCTGTAAAGACTCCGGTGTTGTCACCTGTCTCTTCAAGTTCATACCTGTAGATGCCGTTGTTGATTCTTTGACTGTTTTGTGAACCATCACCAATCAAACCTACGGAGAAGAAGTCAGCTACCATTGGTTCTCCATTGGAGTTAAGTATCACGTTACCACCACTGGTGGTAAATGTGAACAATAATCCAATGCTTGCAGTCTTACTTACATCACCAAACAAGGCTTTGTTAATCGTTGCAGGATTTGCAACCTCAGAGGTACCTACACCAGTTTGTCCACCAGTGTTTGTTCCGTTAAGGTTGACAAAGTCCTCTAGATTAGTCGAGTTTGCTAGTGAGATGACTGACGAACCAGCTGCAGGTAAACCACTGGCAGTGGTAAGTGCAGTTCCAGCGTTGTTGTATACGAGGTATACTCCTACGTTAGAAATTGAACCACCAGTTGCACCGTTAAGACTAGAGAATGATCTCAAGTCATAATTGATGAAGTTAAAGCCCTTGAATCCTTCTGTATTACCAGTCCTGTTTGTATTGTGGATGGTCTGTAACAGAGTATTCATTGTTGTCTTAATATTGACAAGCAGAGCACTTCCAGTGTTTATTGAAGCTTTGTTAGAGGTAGTTGAGTTTGTGAAATTGAAGATTGGTCTTGCGCTAAAAGATTCGTCCTCTTGAAGATTTGATGCTGTTGCATTAGAAGAGGCACCAGTTGCAAAGGTGACTGTACCAATACCGTTAGTTAGTGGACCAATTGTTGCTTGTCCTGCAATTACTGCAGTTTCAGCACCGGCGCCACCACTTGACAAGGTAAATGGAGTTCCAATTACCATTGCTGTGGATCTCTTGTATGTTGGATCCCAGAGGAACATTCTTTCAGTAATCTTGCCGTTCTTGTTATCATCATTGTCAGTGAGTGTCACCGGAATTCTTTGGCCAGATGCCCAGGTATTATTCTGTGCAAGCTGTGTCAAGGAAGCAAATGAGAAACCGCCTACTATACTTGTAGAGATATCATTGTATCTTACAACTGAAGACTGGCCTCTTATTGTTGGTGAATCTACTGTAACAATTTCTGATTTCTTGCCACCGTCCCAGTTACCAAAGACTCCAGTGTTTACACCGCCTTGCTCAACGAGTGTGAGTGGCTGTGAGTTAAGACCAATTGATAAGGTTCTAACTGCAGCTGGACTACCTCTTTGAATTCCGGTGTAGACGATCTTACCGTTTGCTTGGAAGTCAGTCACTCTGACGCTTTGTGCGGCTGGAGTGTATGTGAGCTTTCCATTGTGGTTGAACATCATGGTAGTCAAGTTACCGATGAGATTTTGCATACCGAGTGAACCGTCTGCATCAGCTGCACCGTTTCTTGTAAATGCCTCATAATACATTGTATTATTGGTGGCACTTGTACCCCATGTCCATGAATCATCTTCTGTTGGGTCGATGTTTAATTGTGGATCGTTGACTTGAACGAAGACTTGGCTGTTTTGTGGATAAGCGTTTCTATCAGTAGTAGTAGTGATCAAATTCTGTGGAATTCTGTCAAAAGTCAAGTTGACGATTTGGTCGCCACCGTTCTTTTGGTAATCAACTGTTACTGTTGATGGAATTGCTGAGAAATCATAGAGCTGGATTATTGGCCATACGTTTTCGTATGTTGTTCCTGCATTGAAACCAGATGGGTTTGTGTTTAGAGTCTTGTTTTCTCTAATTACATGTTCCATAAGGTATGAAGGAGATGCTGGTGTCGGACCTGTACTTACACAGTTTGGCAAGTTGCCAGATGTGATAGCACCGGTTGTACCATGTGCGTTAGTGCCAGTAATGTCTGTATGATTTATCGAACCATAGCCACCGTTTGCAATGGTATAGCCTTTAGTGTCTGTGAAAGTTACACCTGCTTTTGGAGCAAATGAACTTGTTGGTGCACAGAAGCCACCAAAGTTTAGACCTTTGCCTGCAAGTTCTACAGTGTTACCTGCAGCAATTGCTTGATTTCTATCCGCAAAGTACGCATACCAATTTCCGTCTGTGCCTTGAGCCATTCTCAATCTCTTACCGTTGACGGTTACGACAGGTTCACCATAAGCCTGGTCTAATCTGTTTATATCAGGATCAGCCACGACTACTTGGATTACTTGAGGACCGGCAAAGTAGTTGTTGAATTGAGAGTTCTCAGCAGAGACAAACAAGTTTGCGTTTGTTGAAGTTTGTGCAGATGCGTGTGGTAATGCGTTTGGCATTCCAACGACTGCACTACTTGCAACAAGTATTGTTAATAGTGTTAGACTAGTTATTTTTCGTATTGTTTCGTTACTCATGTTATTGTACTCAAACGATTTTTCTTTATTATTAAAAAATATGATACATTCATCTAATTAACAAAAATTTGTTTGTCATACATACATCTGTAAAAATTATTTATTCACATTATCATTTAAGAAATTGTATCACAACAATTGATCGATCAAAAAAATAAATTTTTAGCATATAACATCACTAACCATGTTACTTAACAAGGTATCATAACTCCTTATAGATTCTCAAGTAAAGACACAGTATGAAAAAAATTGTAGTTTTGCTGCAAGATAGTACAATGTCAGAATTACATGTGGACAAAATTAAAAGCACATCTAATTTCCAATGAAAGATTAGAGGTATCGAATAAACCTTGGATGAACATGAAAATAATTTAAAAAGAGTCTTAGACTATATAGATTCTCATCCAGGATGTCATCTCAGACAAATAAAAAACGAATTAAAAATTGCCATGGGAACTGTTCAATATCATCTCAATAATCTTGAGAGATCAGGGAAAATAATTTCAGAAAGACAAAATTGGTTCAAATGTTATTTCATATCAGGTCTTTTTAAAGAAAGCGAAAGAAATATCCTGAAGGTTTTAAACCAAGAAACATCAAGACGAATATTATTGTTTATTTTGGAAAGAAAAAAACCTACACAGAGTGAAATTGTAGACGAATTACACATGGCAGCGCCCTCAATTCATTGGCACGTAAAAAGACTAGTAGAATCACAAGTAATACTAGAGTCCAAAGAAGGCAAATATACTAGATATCAGATTGTGGGAAACTCTAGTCAAATTATAAAAATATTAAAGCAGTATCACCCATCATTGTGGAACAAGTGGAGTGATAACATAGCAGAAATGTTCCTATCTTTTGGTACCAACGAGGATAAAAAAAATGGTTAATCCTCCATTCATGTTTGGGCCGGGAATCTCTGAAATATTTACAATTACTCAATTTGCAATCATAGCTTTTGCAATATTACTTGCAGTAATTACAATAAATGCACATAAGACAACAGGCCTAAAGAGACTAAAATACATCATTGCTGCATTTGGTCTATTTGCTTTTAATCACATCATTAATCTAATTGATGCCAAGTTTGCAGACATCATACCTGATGATGTAAGATTTGCCATAGTTTCATGTGGAACCTTAGGCATCCTTATTTTGATCTTTTTAGGAATCATAAGAAAATAGGAAGAGTTTGCAACTATGTACAACGATAAATGCACACTCTTCCTATTGATTAGTAAATGTAGCATTTTACATATTAAATTTGAGATACAGTAAACTAAAGATTAAAAATAATTTTCCCATAAACAAGATACATACAATTAGACAAATGTACGTTAGATCAAGAATTGGAATGCATGTTTACTACATAGATTAATAACATATAGAAAAATTATTTTAGATAAGCATGAATTATTCTCAAGTTATCAATACAGCCATCAACATTAAGATATGTTATAGCAAGTCTTGACTGGATCTTAAGCAACGATATATTTGATTCACCTATTTGTTCAAGATAAATCAGATGAATTTTTAACGTGGGCAAGTATGTGACCTTGAATATACTTTCAATGGTAGACATGCCTTGAATCTTACCAAGATTTTCTTTTTGGAGTCTAGTCATCAATACAACAAGTTCTTCAGTTGAATTCTCCATAGCATGTAATTCTTTTTTGATTTGTTCGCTTGTACAACCATGTTTTTCAAAACTATGCAGTTTTTCATACGATTCAACCATTTTGTTTATGCCAGAAAGTATCTGTTCGATCAAATGCCTAGTCAATGTATCAAGACATTCAACTGTTCATCATTTACATGTTTTCTCAACAATATAGAAAAATCTGATAAAAACTTGTGAGCATAATGAGTATCATACCAAGTATTTTTTAGATCAATAATGATTCCATTACACATAGCCCTGAATTTAGTAGCCCGTAAGAAATATTATCTCAAATTGTATGGCCAGAGCATGGGACTTTTCAAGAAAAAAGAAGTACCTGCTGAAACAAAATGTAAAGAATGTGGTCTTGAGCTTCATGATCCAGTAAGACTGAATAGACATATGAAAAAAGCACACAAACATGCATCACAGAGAAACTTTGATGAACCAGGAACCAGTACCGGTGGAATGTGGTAATGACATACAAGAATTTCAGCAAAAAATGAGGCAGATGAATAAAACATGGTTACATTAGACATCATCAATAATTTAGCAAATTTTGTAATCCAGACAATATCAAATACAGGGTATCTTGGGATTTTCTTTTTAATGGTAGCAGAGAGTTCGCTCATACCAATCCCAAGCGAGATAATCATGCCATTTTCTGGATACCTAGCATCAACTGGAAAACTTAATCCAATTTTCATAATATTTGCAGGTTCAATTGGAAATCTAGTTGGCTCACTAGTAGCATATTTTATTGGCGTAAAGCTTGGCAGAGAATTTATTTTAAAATATGGAAAATACGTACTTTTGAAAAAATCTCATTTAGAATGGACAGAATCTTACTTTAAAAAATATGGAGACAAATCTACATTTGTAAGTAGACTATTGCCAGCAATCAGAACATACATTTCATTACCAGCAGGTGTAGCAAAGATGAATTTGAAAAAATTTTTAATCTACACTTTTGTCGGCTCTATCATATGGTGTACCATGCTAACATATGTTGGCAGTACATTAGGAGATCAATGGACTAAGATAAGACATTACTCAGATTACATTGATGGTGCAGTCATAATAGGACTGGTCATAATCATAATAATCATAGCTAAAAAAAAGAATATCTAAACCAAATAACAATTAACGATCTTTATACTTGCTCAACTCTTCTAGAATTATCTGAAGTATTGTTTCGCTATCAAGTAATACACATCTAATATCATTTTCCTTGCATGCATTTCCAATCTCTACATCTTCAGTTACAACAATCATACCATTGTCATGTGCATACTTTATGACAGAATAATCACTTGACAGTTTTTTACCCTCTATTATTAGTTTTTTCACGCTAAATGCGTCATAGCCAAATTCTTTGAGTTTTGTATCAAATCCATCATACATCTCATCAACTAGAACTTTCATTATCAATACTCCATTTGAAACTCATATTATTATGTTAGGATGTTAAATGTGAGATCTTCTAACATATCATATCTAATAGTCTTTTATTGCTTTAAGTAACTTAACATTATGTTCCAAATGATTTTCAGGATAACAGTCAAGCATTATCCCGTTTGTCACATTATGAAATTTCCAATTATTACATTGTGTGTCATACTCTAGATTAGAATTATCGAATTTCCAGTCAAACCCATTATGTATTTGTACATCAGGATAATTATGACCACGAATAAGCGTAATCATATTAACAGAATAGTTTACAATTATTTTACCATAGAGCGCATTTGGATAAAGATAAACCACATGTGGATGAGTAGTGATTGCATCAAACTCTTTTTGTGTTACATACTCATTGTGTAATAAAATTACTTTATCATATTGTGACAAAACAGAGGGATTTTTATCCACATCAATATCTGTAAGTGTGTAATATCCCAAGGATTCTAGAATACTTACAGCATGTCCGCTTGCAGTATATCCCAGAGGAACAGTAGTGTAGATCACAGATGTCAGACAAGTTGTGTTACAGTCACCTGCATAATACGAGTAAAAACCATGTTCAGAATATGCGGATGCAGTAAAAACAGGAATGATAACTACAGATTTTTTGACATTATTCTGTACTGAAACTTGAGATGTTCTTTCTTGTTGTACCTTTGACACAAAATTGTCATCTAGTTCTATCACACCATTTTGAATTAAATATTCAATTCCATGAATAAATTCAATATCTGGAACATCTCCCCGACTCCAAGAATATGCAATCTTTTTTACAGAATCAGGCATCATAAAGCCATCCACATTTGCTACAAGATCTTCCACTGGAATAATCCGATGTTCTACAAGCCATTTCATATTGTTTACAAAATCAGTATCAGAGATCTCCGCCTGAGACCACAATAATGCAACCTGTTTTATCCACACAGGTACAAGATTTGCTGTAACATCAGCACGGACATTTTCAAGTTGAATAAACAATCCAGACATTAGAAAAATCATTACGATTGCAATCAGAGTTATAGATTTCACACAAGATTTGAAAGTACACAGTTTTTAGATATTATGGATGATTTCATCAAACACATTTTGTATGACGTATTGAAAGTTTAGACTTTCTAATCTTGGCAAATTTTTTTGGAAACACCTAAGATTATGGAAAATACAAGGTAAGTTTTTGTTCACGAATAAGTGTATATAAGTCCAAATTTTCCTCTAAGATATGATCAAGACAATTAGCGTCGCAGGATTGCAAGAGGGAACACCATTTAAGAAACCAACCGTAACCTTAGAAGAATTAGCAGACATAGCATCACCAGTGCACCTTACGTGGATCGAGTGTGTGGTGGATAACATCATAGGAGAAACCCCAAAAATCTTAGAAAAATTAAACATAACCATGGACCCTTCAGTACTATTATCAGGATATGTATCAAGTTATGAAGATAGAAGCGACACGTTAGGACTCATGATACCTTTCGTAGTTCCAGGAAACAACAAAACTTTGACCGCACCCATTTTGATTTTTATGAAAAAAGATTTGATTGTAACTATTCATGATGATTACGGCGGCAAGATTACACGTTTGTACAATTATGCTCCAACACTTTTACGAAAACTTCCAAAAGAAGCAGACAGTTGGGCAGATAGACAGACCATACTTTTAGCAAGAATCATAGATGAGATTAGCGAATCCAATTTTTCCATATTACGTCTCATAGTAGAAAGAGCAGAACAATTTGAGATAGACATTGCAGGTTCAAGACAAGTTACAAGAGACATATCTTTGGAACTATCAAACGTGCGAACATCATTATTGACTTTTTTGAATGCAACATGGGCAAGTTATGACACAGTACACAATCTAAAATACGGTGATGCCGAGATGGTCTCAGATGACGAAGTAATTCTTGCAAAATTTGAGGTAATTCTTGGAAGATTAGACAGGCAGATACAAATGTCAGAAAATATCATGCAAATGGTTGCTACTGGAGTTAATGTAGTCCAGACTGAAGTTACAAACAAGGTTACCATCCTCATCATTTGGTGGACAGTAGCTGGAACAGCTGAACTTGTGCCAAACACAATAGCCACAGTCTTTGGATTGTATCCAAACCACGAGATCGTATTTTGGCCCATTGTTACTACCGTTGTTACATCAGCAGCATTAGCAACAGCGGTTGCCTACTTTTATGTAAAAAAATTCTTTGGACAAAGTCTAGGGTTCAACAAACTGAAAAAGTTTCGAAAACAGTCTACTCAGTAGACTTTTTGACAAAAAGTTCTTTTTCAAACATTTGTCAGTTTTAATTGTTAATTTTTTATAAAAGTGTCATAATTTCTTTGAAAAATTATTCAAAGATACCGTAAATCAACAAAACTGCGATCAATTATTCAAAGTAAAAGATTCATAAATCGAGTTTACCAATGTCGAAGAATTATAGCTCATGAAAGAATTTGGTACCCTAGAATATGTTCTGGACACATATTCAAAAAACTGGACTTGGAAACTAACTGGCCCCAGAGCAGTAAGCATGGTGGCTCGTGTCATACCTCATGCATGGTATGGTAATGGTCCAGAAGAAGCCATAGTACCAGACACAATCCAAAATGTAGAAAAAATAAAATGGATAATGGACAGATATCCACTTGAGATAAGATCAAAGTCAATATGGCATAGAAAAGTGCGCAAGGTCATTGTGCCTCAAAAAAAATGGACCCGAATTGAAAAGCTTCGCAAGGCAAGCCCAGGACATCAATTTCGTGGCAACTTGCTTGACTTTCAGAGAGAAGGTCTTGATTTTCTACTAAAATCATATGGTAACGCATTATTAGCAGATGAAATGGGCCTCGGAAAAACGGTACAAACCTTGGCATACCTTGCAACAGAAAAAAAGACATTCCCGGTACTAATCGTAGCTCCTCTTGTCACATTAAACAATTGGCAGAGAGAAACTCAAAAATTCCTCAAAAAACGTAGTCGCAATGGAAAAATTTCAGAAAATGAATATCCATCATCCGTATTGATAAGAACCGGTAAAGCGCAAGAACTCGGAAAATATGATGTATACATCATAAACTATGATTTACTCCATAAAAGAATAGACGATCTAGCAAAATTAAATATCAAAACAATTGTTTGTGATGAAGTACAACATCTAAGATCAAAGACAACCAAAAAATATACAGCTGTGAAAAAACTTGCCGCACTTGATTCTGTCAAATACAGAGTCGGCTTGTCTGGAACGCCCATTTATAACAGAGGTTCTGAAATATGGCCAATTGTAGACATACTAAGACCAGGCCTTCTTGGAACGTTTGAAGAATTTTGTGAATATTTCTGTTATGTGAATGAAAAAGGAAAAGCAATAGTTCTTGAAAACAAACGTGCAAGCCTAGGTGAAGAATTACGCAAACATGTCATGCTAAGACGAAAAAAATCAGACGTTCTAAAAGAACTAAAAGACAAAGTCAGATACAAAGAACTCATTGATTCAGATATCAACTATTACCAAGCAGAGCTTGGCAAAATTTGGGAGCGATTGGAAGAAGAACAAAAAAGTGCAACAAGTGCTTTTGATAAATTTTCATCATACAAGAGAGCAATACAAAGTGAAAGACAAGCTGCAGGGGTTGCAAAAGTTCCACATGTCATAGAATTTGTTAAAAACATAATGGAGATTGAAGAAAGCGTTGTAGTATTTTGTCACCACAAGGCAATACATGAATTACTTCACAGAAGTCTCTCAGAATATTCTCCAGCATCAATCATAGGAGGTCAAAGTGATAAGGAAAGACAAGAAGGAATAGATAGATTCCAAAATGGAGAAACCAAACTAATAATCGCAGGCCTTAGAGCAGGAAATGTCGGTATAAACTTGAGCAGAGCACGATATGTAATATTTGCAGAACTGGATTGGAGTCCTGCGATACACAGACAAGCAGAAGATAGACTACACAGAATCGGGCAGAAAAACACGGTTTTTGCATATTATCTCATGGGTAACGGTACACTAGATGATCATGTGGCAAATGTTTTGGTAGACAAGAGCTATGAAATTGATGCAATCATGGATGAAAAAGTAGAGACGTTTGAGAACAAAGAAAAGGCAGAACTTATCCTAGCACAGATTCACGACAAGCTAACCCACAGCATGATAAAATAATCTATTCTTCTTGTACTCTATATTGATCAAAAAAGTCTTGACCTTCTCCTAGTTTTTGAATCAGAAATGATTCTAGTTTTTTTATAACCTGTGCTCTTTCCATCCTTCCTTCAATGGTATTATAATGAGTGGATTTTGATTCGCGGAATTTCTTATAGCTCAATGCCTTCATGGTAGACAATACAAGTCACCTACACAAGTAGTTTTGTGTTACTATATCAATAGAGAATTTGATCTTAGAATTTAGTTGCTATGACAAGTGTTGTTGTAGCAACAACATGCGGAATCTTACGGATCTTGTTTTCAATGATTTCCTTGAGCAATTCCACGGTATTTGACTCGACAATGACCAAGATATCATGCGGACCGGTTGTTCTTACACACTCTTTTACGCCCTCGATTTCCCTTATCTCATCAATAATTCTTGCCTCAGAACCTGATTCACAGTTTATCATGACGCATGTTGTTTCAATATTCCTGTTGAGTTGTGAGGCCTGGAGCATAAATAGAACTGGTACTATTTTTACATATTATATATACTCAACAAGGTAGCTGATTTTTCATAAAATTAGCTTATCGATCAGACTAAACTACTCTGAGAAAAGATTACAGCGTGGAATATTTTGAACTAGATGTGTATAAAATTTCTTCCCAAGAATCAAATTGAAAAATAATATCGAGTAAAAAAATGTCAAGTCAAACATTAAGTGAGCTTGTAAAGACAGCTGACAAGATAACAATAGATGAGATCAAGGGCAAAAAAGTCACCCTAAAAATAAGCTGGTTTGATCTAAAAGGAGTAAGAAAGTCAAAAAAGTTCCTGCTCAATGAAAAAGACAAGATAGAATTTTAAAAGTTCACACATCCTGTCCGCGTTATAAATCCCCCCAAACCCTCTTTTTCTATTTCAACAAATCATAAACTAGGACCGCATTAATAGACATCATCAATTATAACATAAAACAAGCACGCATCTAGATTCAGAGAGACATCGATAAAAGATCATTTATTACTACAAAAATTGTCGTTCAGAATAGATCTCTTTGATCTGAAACATCATCTTCAAAAAATTCACGTAAATCATCTTGTTCTTCAAGTTCAAATTTGTCAATATCATCAATATCCGAACCTGTTATATCAAATTCGAGATCCAATTTGTTAATCACATCATAATGCCTTGCCAAGATCACCTTTTACAGCAGGCAAATGTTGTTGCAATACTAAATCATAGTTATTTTTGCTACCATCTAGCGTTGTAAGAAGATTACCCAGTATTGCCCCACTAGTAGTGTTAACAACTTTGAAAACATAATCGCCAGGTTTCATAGACCAAAAGTATCCTTCACCATGAATGTTCAGAGAGGATTCAGATATTTTGTTACCATTGTAGTCATACATATCAATCGCATAAGTTTTTCCAGATGAAGTTAAGAGATGTGTTTGGTTGTACACGGTAACTGTTACAAGATTTTGTACTACCGGAGGCCAAGGTGCAATTAGTTTGATATCATTTTCGTCTCCAGGCTGAAGCGTTACAGGTACAGAAGAAAATGTAAGATGTGTATTTATTTTGGCACTGACTACATAGTGGTCACCATATAATACAGTAGACGGAAGATAAAACTTGGACGCTATCCCATCAGGGTCAGTAGTTACAGTTTCTCGTGTTTTATTATCTTGTGATATGACAGACACACTTGCATTAGGAATTGGTGTTTCTCCATCATGATAATAAACCGAAACAAGCATGGCGCCACCTTCAGGTATATTGATATCCAAACTCTGTGTTGGATTATCAAGTGTAACCAAGTTTGTACTTGATAGCATACCACCAACATAGGTCGCTATTTTGTATTGGTGATACAATGGAAGTGTAGCTATAATTACAGGATTGCCTGATACAGATGGCAAGTTTAGATATGGTACTCGATCAAAATCACGATAAACTTTCAATGACATCATATAAGCACCGACCCGATCCCCATCAGGATATTTCATATTCAAAGTAAGGGAGCCATTGAGTTGAACATACGAAGTAGTCTTAGGAGGTGGCTGGTCCAACTGGTGAGATACTAAAACAGGTGTGGTTGTAGGCAATTTGGCAGATGTAGACGCAATCGGTTTTGAGATAGAGGTAGTCTTTGACACTGACGTAACAGGTTTGATATGTACATGATCAAGTCCAGCGATACCAGACAGAGTTGTAATTTTCATATGTTTTGATTGGACGTAATCAATTATACTTGAGAGTTCATCAAATGATGCGGTATCAACTGTGTTGGCATATTTTCCATTTGTATATGCTGCAAAATTTTGAGGGTGTAAAAGAATTACATCGTAACCATATTTTGTGATGTGAGAGTTTATGTTAGCAATTATAGTATCTTTTGGTATGCTTGTCCAGTATGACTCATTTCCAAGGTCAATTTGAAAATCAGTCATAGAAGGCACATGATAAAGTCCCAAGGAATCTTTGTTTGCAACTACCTTCCCATTTGTTGTAACAAATTTGTCCTCATTCCACACGCTGGAACTTATTACATTCATTTTCAGTTGTTTTAATGCCTTTAACGTATCATTATCATACAAATCATAAGGTGCAACAAACGCGTTGGGTTTTTCACCCAGCATTTTTTGTAATACTTGATTCGTATTATTCAGAAATGAGATCTGTGCAGACAGAGTACGAGTAGCAAGATTCTCATTTCTCCATCCATTGTTTGCTAATTCTATCGTAGCATGATGCGGTTTAAGATTATTTTTCAGATATGAAACTAGTTTAGAATCTGAAGAAAACCCAGATCCTATAACTCCTATTGTTAAACTGGCATTCTTTTTCTGAAATACATCCATGATTTTTGTTTGAACATCTGGTAGGTATGATCCCTGAATATCATCGAGTCTGAACACTACACAGGGACATGAATTTGTAGAAGAGGCAATTTTTATTTTTGCAGATGTGTGATTTGTAGTCGTGACAGATGAGATAGGCTTGATCACCGACGAAGATGAATGAGATATGCCATTGAAGGATGTAGTAGTAGATGAAATTGCCAATACGGGAGATATCATGCCAAATACCAAAAGCAGTGTAAAAACACCAAACAGCAGGATTTGCTTGCAATTATGGATCAAATTTCCTTTCATTAGTCCCATTTTTTGGATGATTGATAGGTATTTGGAGGCTAGTTGAGTCAAATGGTGTCAAAATTCTTAAAAAACATTTTCTACACAGAAGATTTTCTACTCGACATTTTCTAAAAGACACAATCAGAATAAATTATAACAAACACAACTACGTCAGTTTTTTAAACTATAAAATTAAAGAAGTTATTATTTGAAAAATATTCATTTTCCAATAATGTTTTTTCTCATCACATTACTATCATTAATCACTAATGCCTCTGCACAAGATGAAATTACAGATAAAAACTTGCATTATTTCATACCTAAATGGTTAGCAGATAAAAGCCCATCAAAACAATACATCTCAGGAATTTCTGCAGACAGTGTTGTTTGTCAAGTAGATCTACAACTAATTATAAAAAAAGAGTTTAACTCTCCGGCATGTGTGAGACCTGAAACTGCCAACATATTACTCGAACGAGGTTGGACAAAAAACATCACTTCTACAATCTATGGAGTTTTAGAACAAAATTATAGTAAAACAGGATATGGAAATGGAACCATGATTGATTCATACAACATAGTTGTACAGACAAACATTACTAACATGTCATCCATGTTACATTTTCAAGTTTTCTTTCCTAATGAAACATTATACAAGAGTGATTATGTATCAATTAACAATGTACAACCACATGGTTACAAATATCATGTGGATGTAAAACTAGATGAAAGTGACAGTCAAGATGGGTTCAAGACAATTATCTCATACAATAATGAATCATCTACAATACACATGCCACCGCCAAATGAGATACAAGATAATTTTGGAGTCGATGAAATATACCCAACAAAAAAAGGGGGAGCTCAATGGTACATGAATACAGATAACATAACAAATGATACATTGTTTTCTACAATTCCTAATTCCAATAGTAGTTGTGATGACCCAATGTTGTGTACGCTACTTTACAAGAATCAGGACTGGAATTCATGGCATGCAAAAAGAATAGACGTACCAGAAAATGAAGGAATTAGACTTGTAGTAAATGCCCCGCCAGGAATACTTTGGTTAGATACTGAAATGACAGGATATTATAAATTAAAAAATAGTGCACACTATCCTCAGGAGTTTACCCATGTCATAAGAAGTGGTAGTCCGCACTCTTCAATTTGTCACGGGTATTCATATTACTTGAGCATAACATATGATGGGAACATGGCAGAGATTCAAAAATCACTTTATCATGCAGGAGACATATCCAGTTATTCAGAGACATTTGTTTCTAGTGGAATTACAACTCCATTAAACGAGCGTTGGTTTGGAATGAAGACCATAGCATACAATGTAAACAATACCGCTGTGAAATTAGAAATATGGATAGATGATCAAGATAACAACAATTGGCACAAGGCTTTTGAACAAATAGATACTGGCTGGTCAGTTCCAGGCAATCCAGCAGAATATGGGTGTAAAAATATTCAGACTGGATCTCCTATGAGTAGTAATGATGTCATATCATGGGGTGGTACTGAACAACAATTCAGAGCAGACAATGCGGAAATTGATTTTAAAAATCTAAGCATAAGAGAAATAGACCCACCAATATCTTGAGTTGATCACGTTACAAGGAATTGTTTACCAGTTAACAATAACATATGAAAATAAATGTCGATTTTGATCAATAAGGAAATACAATCAGAAATAAGCTAGATGTTAAAATCCATTAACAACAGATCTGTTTTTACTCAGAGTGGTAAATCCAATTACTATCAATATTGACAGCACCAATGCAATAGATTCTATTCCATGAAATTCAGGAATGGTTTGAACATGTGATGATGAAACGGGCATAGTCAACCCAGTAACACCTGCAAATGTAGTAATTCGCAGGTTTTTTGATTTTACAGAATCTATCAGAGAGGACAAATCTTGGATTTCATTTTCGGCCACTACATCAACATATACGTTGTTTTCCAGTTTTGCAAAATTCTGAGGGTGTAGTAAAACTACAGCATAACCATACCTGTCAACATATGCGTCTATTTGATTCAGGATTGTAGGTATTGGAACTTTTATCCACGTTCCATTTCCATTATCTCGTTTGAAGGTTGTCATGGCTGGAAGATGATACAGTGTAGGATTTGATGTGACAATATTTTTCCCATTTTGTACAAAATAAGAAGCCTTGTCACTAGATGTATCTGCGCTAAAAATTTTAATTCCAACAGATTTTAAAATCCCAATTGTATCTCCATCAAATCTATTATAAGGTGGAATAAAGACTTGAGAATATTGTCCAAATATCATATGCATTTTGCTACTAGCCTGTTGTAGTGTTTCAAGTTGCTCTTCTTGACTTAGCTGTGTATAGTCCACATGATCCCATCCATGAATATCCAATTCGAATAACCCTTTTTGTTGTCCTTCTGCAATTTTTTCAGTAATGGGTGACACCTGATTTATTTTGTGCATGATCAGTCCCAAAGAAAGACTTTGATTTTTTGCAATAAATTGGTTCAGTACACTTAGCTGTACAGTGGTAAGAAAATCACTGTTGGTGTCATCCAATCTAAAAATGACACATCTACATGCACTCTGCGTAGATTTGTAAGAAGTTGTAGAGTTGTCCATTTGTGCATTTGCGTTACTTATGAACAAATAAGACGTTAAGTTAGAAGACAGGATAAAAATTGCTATCACTGTCAAGAGCTTTTTATTTTCTAGAATTTTGATATGTTTAACCTTGAATTCAAAAAATATCATATATACACGTGGTCAGTCATGACAATCTAAAAAGATTTCAAGCTTGTACATATTATTTATTTTGTAACTTTGTTAAGCTACATTGATAGGAAAATCCCAAATACGTAGTCCACATCCACATTTCAAGTAGAATTTATTGAGATCCATGATGTGAATCAAGGATTTTCCTGTCTTTCAAATAATTAATGTCAATTAGAACCTGTTTATCAGATATAGTTCCATTTTCATTCTGTGCAAAAACACCATCAAGCCAACTGGGATATGGTTTACTATTCATGTTAAATGGAATTTGTTTTAAAGGAACTATCTTTATGCCGTTACTTTTTATGGTGTCAATAAGCGATTCAAGATTTTTAATTTGATTTTCATCTACTTCATTAGTATAGTGTGAGTGGATTCTAAGCGCATATTCTGGAGGATGAAGTACTACTACAGAATAGCCATATTGTTGTATATCAGACATCATCATGACAAGAAGATGTTGATTATCATAGTGACGCCAAATGTTACCATTATTGGTCAGATTACTAGTCTGCATATTCCCAGGTATGTGATAAATTCTAGTGTTATTGGTGAAAATTGAAGGTTCGTCTTGAGACACATCTGCTGAGATATATTGGAAATTATTTTCAAGAAATGCAATCATAGTATCTGCGTTTACGGTATCAAAGGGAGGAATAAAGGTAGATGGAGCAATTCCAAAAATATCAGAGATCTTATCATTAGTATTCTTCATGAATATGTTTTGCTGATCTCGGCTAAACTGGGTAAAATCCTCATGATTCCATCCGTGGTTTGCAAGTTCTAATGTAGGAGTTTTACCTAGTTTTGATTTTATATCATTTGTCAATTTTGAATCTAAACCTATGTGATTTCCAATTATACCAATTGTCAGACTAGCATTTTTTTGTTGGAATGTATCAATTATTTTTGTTTGTACGCTGTCTAACCAATAATCTTGGATATCATCCAGTCTAAATGCCACACACTGACATGAGGATGTAGCATATGCTGAAGATGTGTAAATAGGTATGAACATTAGGGACAATATAAGAAGAAATGCAACCAGTTTTTCCAATGTCATTTTACTCAATTATACTCCATCCTTTCAAATTCCACAAATCTAGAAAATATTTCATTTAGACATTTCCCTTTGCACAAATATTTCATTAACATGTAAAGTCACGGGTCCTGTAGAATCATCGTTAATTCGTATCTGAATCCTATTGATTGCGGATAAATCAGGAGAGCCAGTAACAACAGACTCTTTTGGATCAATTAGAATTTTCACCCATTCTCCAGATTTTATTTTACTCACTGGAATTTTGTAGGTATACCATGATGATTGAAAACCATCACTTGAAAAATACATCCAAAGTTCTTTTATTTTTGACGAATTGTCAATTTGCATCCAAGCACAGATGACATGATCACTCAGATTTAGAGTAGGTGAAATAATATTACTACGAGTAACTGTAAAAAGACCAGTTCCAGCAGTAACAAGTTTCATACTTTGTGAACCGTTTATGAAATCTTCGTTATCATAGGACTGGTTTCCACTTGATGATTGTTTAATCCAACCAGTTTGAGATTGAAAATTTGAAATTATCACGTTATGCAGTAAGACATTGGAATGCAATCCATGTGTTGATTTGAGTCCAGAAATAGTCGTAATTGTTTTTGAAAGATCTACACCGGTCAATGTGGTATGCGCCAAATTAGTTCCAACAAGAATTGTACCAGTTAGATCATCTCCAGACAGATTTGCGCCAGAGAGATTAGCCCCTGACAAGTCAGCATTAGTTAGATTAGAGTTTTTTATGGTAGCATTACGTAGATCACTGTGAGACAGATTTGCATCAACTAGGTTAGTATGAATTAGTTTGGCTTTCAACAACACTGCTCTTGTAAGATCAGATCCTTGTAGACTAGTATCTGTCAAATTTTTTAATCCAAAGTTGATGCCAATCAAGACAGCATAATCAAGATGTGCACCCCTCAGATTTGCACCGTTAAGATCTTTGCCAGATAGATCAACACCGGTCAGATTGGCATTAACTAGGTTAGATCCTGTAAGAATTGTACCAGTTAGATCTTTGTTTGCAAGATTAATACCAGGTAAAACAGCATTACGTAAATCCGAACCAACCAATTGAGTTTCAACAAGATTATTGTCGGACAAATCTGCATTGTGAAGTTTGACGTTGTTTAGATCAGTTCCAGTCAATATGGTCTTTCTTAGATTAACACCTGACAAGTCAGCCCCTGTAAGGTCTGCATCAATAAAGTTAGTCCTATAAAGAAATGTACCGGTCAAGTTTTTACCAGTCAAATCATCGTCTTGAAGATTTGCATAGGCAAGATTAGAACCAATAAGAACTGTACCAGTCAAATCATTACCTGACAAGTTAACTCCTTTGAGACTTGTTCCTGTCAAGTTCTTACCTGCCAAGTCAATGTTTCTAAGATTAGAATAATCCAAAATAGCCCCTGCAAGAAAAGCACCATCCAAATCAGTATTAGACAAGTCAACACCACTAAGATTTGTGCCAGTCAGATTCTTGTTAGATAAATCAATACTAGTCAGATTGGCATGTGCCAAATTGGCTCCAACAAGTATTGCTCCATCAAGATCAGTACTTGAGAGGTCAACACCACTAAGATTTGTGCCAGTCAGATTCTTGTTAGATAAATCAACATCATCAAGACTAGCGCCTGTCAAATCAGTCCCGACCAGAATTGTACCAGTAAGATTTTTTCCAGACAAATCCAAATTATGTAGGTATGCATGACTCAAATCCGCACCTTTGAATATAGTCCCAGTGATATTTGCACCATACAAATTTGAATATGCAAGATTTGTACCAGTCAAATTTTTTGTTGATAAATCAACTGATCTCAAATCAGCATCAGAAAGATCTTTATAACTTAAATTATTCGCACTTGTATCAACAGTACGTAGAGTTGTAAAAGATTTTAATTCTTTCATAATAATTTGTGCAATATCATCACTGTAAACTACCACGTGTGGATTTTGTGCGACATGTTGAGGATCTGCCCAGATATTGAGATTGATATATTTATCATGTAAGTCATACAACTGCAATTCATTTGTATTAGAAAAGTTTTCTAATGCTGAAAGAAATTGTGTGGTACCTACAGTACCTACCGCATTCAAATAACTACTTGTAAACGGCGGTACAAATAAAATAACTTTGACATTATTTTTCTTAAATACAGATACCATTTCGCTTAATTTTGTTAATTCATTGTTCATATCCTCAGGACATACACGAACCACATAATCAAGGGGTTTGTTGACTTCATCCAAATTTTTAATGTTGATAAATTGTGGATCTCGTTTTTCAACAAAATTTTCACCTAGTATGCCAGTAGATGTATAATTATCTGCCCCAGAAGAATTGGGATTTTCTTCAAAGTGTGATTTTAAAAGATCAACTGTAACATGTTTAGGATCAGCAATATTTGAGAAATAACTTGTTTGTTCAGGCAGCATCTTTTGGACATATGCCACAACATCCTGTATTGCAGGTGTACTAAACGATGTTTGATCGTTCCCATATTCTACATCCCCTGAGGCGCATTTAGGAACACTATCAGTATATGGCAGATAACCCAACTCACGGAATCCCAATCCATAGACAACAACTGTAGGATGTGCAGAGACCATTTGTTCTAGAAATGCACTCTGCTCAGATGGATTACCAGCACCATTTTTTGCTATATTATACACTTGAAATTGTTGTAGACCGTTTTCAGAAAGATATTGCTTTATGTAAGTTGCATTGAGACGTTCAACATAACTAGAACCAATTAGCAAAACTCTTTTTTCATCTGAGATATCAGAAGAAACATTTTCATTGTTTACATTAGCTGTGTTTCCAGATGAATATAGATCAAGATATACAAAAAGCATTGCAAATGAAATTATCAGAGCTGTAGATGCTGCAATACTTGTTTTTATTGTATTATTCATATCAATCACCTAAAACCTGAAATAAATGAAATCCTCCGGCTTTCCATCATAAAGAATCAAGATAGCAAATGTTACGCTAGTCAGAAATACTACCCAATATTGTAATTTCAAACCAGAAATTCTTTCTATCAAGTTATTCTTTTTGTAAGATACATAGTGTAAGACGATGAAACCTACGATGAGTAGAATTGGTAATTTATTCAGTGAAATTACATTTAGAGTTTTATTAATTGCAAAATCCCATACAACATACTTCCAAATCGCATAGGTCATGTTATCTACATCCTTGACTCTAAATGGAATCCAAGTTAGAAACACCAGATATTGTGTAATACCTATTGAAAGAATAATTCCCAGTTTTGTTTTGAAAAATTTACTGTTTTTTAATGAGGGGAATCTATCCAAGATAACTTTGTGCATAGCAAGATACAAACCATGTAACATACCCCATATTACAAAATTCCACGAAGCCCCATGCCATAGACCTCCCAAAAACATTGTAATAAACAGATTAAGATATGTTCTTACCTTTGATACCCTATTACCCCCCAAAGTGATATACAGATAATCTCGTAACCAAGAAGACAATGAGATGTGCCATCGCTTCCAAAAATCAGAAGGCGAAGTGGCAAAATATGGCCTGTTAAAATTTGCAGGTATTTTAAATCCCATAATCATTGCAGCACCTATTGCAATGTCAGAATAGCCTGAAAAATCACAGTAAATTTGTATAGCAAAACCAATTGTTGCAAGAATAATTGTAAAGGACTCGGCACCCACAGGATAATTGAATATGTCATTAACCATTGGTGCAATATTATCACCAAAGAACATTTTTTTGAGAAAACCAAATGCCATCATGGTCACGCCAAATCGCATATTTGATTCCTCAAGAAGAATAAGCTTCAGTTTTGTACCCATCTCTGATTGGGAAATTTGTTCTCTAAACTGGGGCAGAATTTGACTCGCTCTTAGAATTGGCCCTGCTACAAGAGAAGGGAAAAATGTAACAAATAGTGCAAATTCCCGTAGGGTTTTACTTGGAACAAGATGTTTCCTATAGATATCTATTGTATACGTCATTGTATGGAATGTATAAAATGAAATTCCAATTGGTAAGACTAGATTAAGTAATGCTATGTGATTACCAAGACCTAGCTGGTTTCCCAGTGTATTGAATTGTGTGATTGCAAAATCTGCATACTTGAAAAATCCTAAAAGACCCAAGTTTCCTGCCATGCTACAGATCAAGAGCATTTTTCTTGTCCTAGGATTGTCAGACTTGTATATTGCACCTCCAAGGTAGAAATCTAAAAGTGTAGAATAAAGTAAAAGTACAATCAAATAGTTGCTAGAATAATAAAAGAAAAAATAACTTGCAAATAAAAGAAACAAATGCTGAAATTTTCTTTTTTTAATGATTGCTATAGATGCAAGTACGATAACAAAAAAAACTATGAACTGTAATGAATTAAAAAGCAACTATCCATCAAACCTCCAATGTGATTCAATGTTTTGGATCATCTTATCTCGTAAGCCACTCATTTTTTCTAAAATTCCATATTGCCGGGAAAACTAACCATGATAAAATAAAAGACGCTACAAGATTCATAATCGGTTTGTATTTCCAAGTCGTTGATGCGCTGTCTCTGAACTTACAATCTAACCCATGAGACATTCCCGTAAGAAGTGAACCTGACACAAAAATTAGTGGAATCCAAAATTGATGAAGTATTAAAGGTTCATAGAATAACACAATTAGAACTATGAGTGGAGAGGTAAAGGTTGTCATGAATTCCACATAAAAAATCAAGGCCATCAGAGGATTTTTTTTCCAGAAAAATGAACTAACAAATAGATTGGATCTCACATAACCTTTTTTCCATCGTTTTTGTTGCTTGAAGTATCCTTTCACATTATCAGGAACATCGGTGTAAACTAATGCAGATGCGACATAAACAGATTTCCATTCAACAATAGCTTGAGCGGTTAAAATTCTATCCTCAGCATCATCATAATTTGCAGTATCTTCCATCATCCTCCTTGAGATAGGAGCCAGCTCGGTCTTTGCCCAAGGTGTTGCTATTGCATAAGAAGTAAGATCTCTGTCATCACTATTATGGATTCTTGCTTTTATCCAGTATGGAATAAAATTGGCAATCGCCTCGCGCCTATATCCTGCCAGACAACCAGAACAACACATAACGCTTCCAAAAACGCTTTCTGTTGTTTTGTGAATATTAAATGCATAATCATACCATACGTCTTGACATTTTGTAAGGAAATTCTTTTTTGAATTCCACGCTTTTGCATACCCAACAACTGCACCTGCTTTTGGATCTGCGTCAAATGTTTTCATGAATTCCTTGATCGCATGTGGATCCACTACACTGTCAGAATCAATGAGCACAATGTAACTCCCTTTTGAAGCATAAAATCCAGCTGCAACTGCCTTGCGTTTTCCCTCATTTGCTTTGTGAATAATTTTTAGTGTAGGATGTTTTTTTACAAGAGAATCCAAGATTTCCTTGGTACCATCTTTACTTCCATCATTTACTGTTATAACTTCTAGGTTAGTATAAGTAGAACAATAAATCGCATTAACCACTATCTCAATCATTGATTTTTGATTATACACTGGAATTATGACTGACACTAGATCATTTTGTGCAATTCCTTTTGCAGGATTTTTATAAAAAAACCATCCGACAAACAATATTATTAATGCGTGTAAAGGCATCAAAGTCGAATATACTATCAGCGGGTCATTTAGATCCACACCTTTGTATAAATTGAATATTATCACACAAGTGATAATAACTACACTGCAAATTCTTAGGACCCATGCAAATCTACGAACTTGAATTCTATCATTTTTTGAAAATTTTTGATTACATACAGGTATTTGGATAACTTTAGCAATATCAGATTGCAATTCGTTTTCCAGTGCTACGGTCATGTAGAATTCACCTCATGTACTGTAAGATCAAGTGAAGTTAGATCAGTTGCACTAACAAAATGAAAATTCTGAGATTTAAATTCTGAAATAAATGCATCAATTTGACTAATAGGAGTGGAATTATCAAAATTGACTAGAACCGGTTCATCTTGTGGAATATGTCTAAAGAAACTTGTATAATATTTTGTTCCATTATATGTGACTAGATCAAACTTGAGAAATTTTCCATCGTAATACTTGTTGTATTGTCCATTATACGAAAAATCAGCCAAAAAGTTTGATCTATTCAATAAAGAATAGATGTTTACATCAGTTGCCCCATATGGAGATCTAAATAATTTTGAATCCAAGTTGCCAGCTTTATCAACTGCGGATTTTCCATTTTTTACCTCTTCAAGCTGTGTACTATAATCAGAGATTGATGGAATTGACACATAATCATATGATTCACTTCCAATGTCAACGTCATTTGAGAAAACTGTGACACAATCAGGATGTCTTTCTGCAACTTTACCAATTAGAAATACAGCAGCTTTTGCATTATATTTTGTTAGAACAGATGATAGTTCATGACACCAATTAGGGAGATTTTGTTCATTAGTTATGTTAAATGAAAGCAATATTGGCTGAGTGGGATTAGGGCGTAGAAATTCTGGCACAATGAGCAAAACACCCAACGTTATTACTATGCCAGTAATTATTGCCCCCACATGCACTATTTTCATATAATGTCAACTTCTTGCAAGTGGTACTTCCTGTGCAGCTCTCTGAATCAGATGGAATCGATATTGCGAATCCACCATCTTTGCAGCTCTTACCATACTTGTTACCACAGAATTTCTTGAGAAATCAAGAAACATTTGACTGTCTTTTGGAAGACAGTGACCACCAATTCCGTCCCTTGCATCAAGTACCTTGATATTCCATTTAGTGTTGATAGATTTGCGAAGTTCTTCAAAATCAACAGAAGTGTTATCACAAACCATTCTGAGTTCTTCAGCAAATGCAATCTCAAGATACCTATACGAATTCTCTACAACCTTTGTCATTTCTGCAATGTCAGGTGAACTCACTTGATGGAGAGGAATTTGTAGTAGATCACCGTAGAAGTCTTTTCCTTCCCGCAAGCAACAAGGTTCGCATCCACCAATCACCCGGATCTGTTTTACGCCATGTTCACCTTTTTCATGGACGTAGAACCTGTGCGGTACATGTACTACATGTAATCGATGACCAAGAATTTTTTTGATTTCTTGTGTAGTACCTCTTGTTATAGTGGAATCAATTCCAACAAGAGCACCTGTTTTGCCTTCATGTGAAAGCCTTTTTGCAATGTCAATCAGTCCATCAAGATAGGGTGCAAACATGTCTTCTGGCCTATGCGTAGAAATACAAATAACATAATAATCATATCCATGAAAATCAATAGTTGCTTTTTGTATTACTTGGTCTCGTAAGGCCCTAACAACCGCATCTTTGTTTATATCAAATCCATCCACATTTAGCCCAAGAGATGTCATATACTCAGCATTGCTGTGTCCTATCTGACCTAGACCTATGATGAGAATCTTTTTTTCAAAGATGTCAGAATGTGATTTTTCAAACATTTTGTTTTGTCTCCTGTGTTTTTTTCCAACATGTACCATGATACCAATTTTCACCATAGATTACATCTTTTTCTACAAACTCCATTTGCATACCACATATACAACATGATACAATGTTTGAAAAAATCATTGTGGATTGAAATTTTGTTGTGTCATCATTTTCTACATCAATTTTATGATGTTTATTTTCTTGAATTTGTTCTATCATTTCAGTGAACTCCACTAAAGAAAAATTGCTTATAGGAATTTGGGTTCTTTTTGTGTCAGACTGTGTCAAAAATGATTTCTATGAGAAAATTCAAAAACAACTATTCCAGAATGGTGTGATTCATTAGATATTATTATTTTCAATGATTCCAGTATAACTCTTACATATTTTTGTACAAAGATTGCCCATTTAGAATCATTTCCAGTACAAAACACAAATCGATAATTATTTCCAATTACCTTGTATGAAAATTCAAACCAACCACAATACTTGTCTAGTATTACGAAATAATTGTGAATTACATGATCAATGTCATATGATAATCCCATAATATCAAAGGATTTCTTTACAACGCTTGGACCTTCTTTTACAATATCACTCATGTCTGATTCAGATATTTTAGACACAACAGAGAAAAACAAATCATGCGGTATTATCATATGAGGTAGCACATTCACTGTTTCGTCATATGCCAAATTTTTATGTAGAATATTAGATATCATTGCATTTAGTGTAAGATCTTTTTTGTGTGCATTTTGTTTGAGAATTTCTAAAAGATCATTTTGTAGTCTCAAGGTAAGCCTGTTGGTAGATATTTTTTTCAATAGTTCCACATCACATACAACTCCAAGCAGGGATTTGCCGTAAACCAAATGTTGCATTGAAGTTGCACATAGAAACATCATCCCCTAATTTCATATGTTTTGGAGTCATTATAGCATCCATAGATAGACCATTTTTAAAGAAGATAGGTGTCAAACGGCGTCTATCTGCGTCAAATGGTGTTGTTTTTCGTCTAAAAAATAGCGAAAAATGTATGTCAAGCCCCATCTTCACATTTCAGACATTTTAATTCTATTAAAAATTGCGTAGGAAAAATATGGATGAATCATACATGATAAAAAAATCCTACAGTTTAGAATTTACATGATCAGAAATAAGAATATTGTGGATCATTTTTACAACAAAGAATTAGCATGCTAAGCATGTTGTTTTATTTGTCAGGATCAAAAATAATACTTAACGGTATTTTACACCATTAGTTTTTTGTCACATACTCACGTTGTGAATTTGAAGATAATGACATTTCCATGAATCAATTTAGAATCTATCTTAATTTTCAACGATTCCAAAATATTTGTTACATACATCATGAGAAAATCTATCCATTTAGTGCCTAATTGTGTTTCAAAAACAAGTCTATGATTTTCACTAGATCTTGTATTTGTAAAGCTGTACCAACCACAATATTTTCCCATTATAACAAAATGTTTGTCCATAATTTCTTTTAGCGTGTATTCAAGACCTTGGATTACAAAGATTTTTTTTATTATATCAGGGCCTTCCTTTGCGATCTCTTGTAAATCAGATGCATCCAATTTTCCGATTATTCTTGAAAACAATACATCCGATATTGTAACTGCAGGAAGTGTGTTTATGTGCATATCATATGAGACATTTTTAAAAAGAATCTTTGTGATTAATGCATTTAATGGAAGATCTCTCTTATCTGCTTCTTTTTTTAATACACGTGAGATGGAATTTGGTATCCTGAGCGTCATACGTTGTGTTCCAGATACACTCTCATTGTCTTCCATTGAACTAGTCCTTATTCACACCCGTTACATTTTCTATTTAAGATCATGTGATTACAAAATGAGCTAAATCCTCATCCACCCATTATAAGATGCCAATTTACTTGTTCTATGATGGAGTCATCTGTTCTATTATAACATGATAATAGAAATTGTTTAGTTTGAATTCCATTGAAGATGTGTCAGTGATGAAATTTACTCCAAAATTAGTATCATTTGTCTGTGTTTCAGGTAATTGTTCCATTTTTACACCTGCCAACTTCAGTATGGAGTCAGCATCACTTTGGCCAATATCAGTTGTAAATGTATGCGAATTAGAAAATGGCGGCGGCGTGAATTTACTAAAGGCCTGATCAATTGCATTTTTCAGTACGGGAAGAGCATCAAGAGTAGAATTATCAAGAATTGTAGTGTCACTGTCCATATTCAAAAGATCTTGCTGTGTACGGATTTTTATATTTCCAGGAGTTGTTTCCGCAGTGACACTTAGTTGAAACACAACAGTGTTAGTTTTTGGAATATCCAGATAGAGTATAATCCCAACTACTGCAATGCAAACAATAACCAATCCAATTACCAAAGTCTTCATTATTCTAGTATTGACTTGGCACTTGTTATAATTTGTGTACATGTTTAACAGAATTAGAAATACATGATGAAACAATCAGATTACTGTTTCTTCATACGTGGCAAAAATAAAAGCACTGTCCCAAGTACGATAAGAATTCCAACTAACACCGTGTACATCAATGCTAATGGTAATGATTTTATGTAATCAGTTGCGATATGCGGGATCAGAAAGTTAAACCCTGTAGATAAAATCCATATTAGAAAAAAACATCCAATCAATACAACAATATCGATAACAAGGATCTTTTGAAATGGATTCATAAAATCATACAGGAATCAACCATTGTTAAACAGTTACGATCACATTTCATTGTATTGTGAATGATTTTTCATGAAACATTAATTCGATATTTGACGAAAATAGTTAGTCGTATAACACAATTTATTCTAATGATTTAGAATTAGAATCAACCAGGTTTCATTTGCTTCATAAATTCTTCCCCTGCCTTTTTGATCTCGTCAGGAGTCATATCTTTTTTGTGAGTTGCAAGACTCCATACATGTCCGAAAGGATCCACGATTGATCCAAATCTATCACCCCAGAAAGCATCCATCATAGGCATCTGGGACTTGGCCCCAGCGGAAATAGCCTTGTTAAATACATCATCCGCATTTTGAACATACAAGAAAATTCCACTACTCGTACCACCAATGGATTGTGGAGACAGACATTTCATTTGCGGATGTTCATCGCTAAGCATAATAGATGAATCACCTATTTTAATTTCTGCATGCATTATGCTTTTCCCATCAGGCCCTAGAAATCTCATTATCTCCTGTGCATCAAATGCTTTTTTATAAAACTCGATTGCGTCTGACGCTCATTTTACAATCAAAGTTGGAGTTACAGTATGATATCCATCAGGCATGTGTTTTACCACGACATTATTTTTTAAAAATAGAGTTTAAACTTTACTTTAGATTTATGCCAGATTCACATATGATAAAATCATTATCATAATAATTTGTAGACTTGTCTCATCTTGTAGTCAACATAAAAATGAAAAAGAAATGATAAAGGCATTACGCCTAGATTTTATCTACGTCTTACCGCAGTCCAGATTCCGACACCAGTAACAATTGCAAATATTACAATTCCAGCAACCCATGCAGCGACTTCATCACTGGTTGGTCCAGGTGAAGAGTTTGTAGTTTGGCTGGCAGTATATTGCGGAGTTTCGGTTGGTGTTGTAGTTGTGGTAGGTGTAACAACAGGAGTTGTTTCAGTTTGTGTTGTAGATGTAGTGTTTGCAACTGGTGTTGCTGTAGATACTGTCATGTTTGACATTGTAGTTGTTGTAGTGTTTGTAGTTGGTGCGGTTGTTGTAGATGGTGTTGTTGTCATATTGGACATTGGAGTAGTCATTGTCATGTTTGACATTGTCGTACTTGGTGTGGTACTAGCAGCTCCTACAATTACTTGACCTGTCATCCAAGGATGAACAGAACAAAAGTAATCAAATGTGCCTGCATTTGCAAAAGTAAATTGGTATGTACTGCCGGGTTTGATCAAATTACCGCTATCAAACACAGATCCGGTTGTTTCATCGGATGGTTTACCGCTTGTCACATAGTGACTTACAGTATCAATATTTTTCCAAGTTACTGTTGTTCCAGGTGCAACAGTCAGAGGATTTGGAGAAAAGCAATTATTTGCAGTAACACAATCCGCTGATGCGGAAGCGCCTGCACCTTTTACCATATCAATTTCATTTGCCGTCTGTCCAAATGCTGCTGCTGGTGCTATACCTAAGATAGCAACTAGTGCCAAAAGACCAAATAGTGCGCCAAATGGTTTTGACATTTTCATCAATTCATCCGCTTTAAATCTATTAATAAATTATAGCCATCATTTCACGATATAGTAAAACACCTACAGGCGATTTTGTGTCAAATAGTAGTCCATACAAAAGTCTCAAATTACAAACAATCAACATTTTTGAGATTATTTCACAGAGATACAATATGAACAAAACTGGATAAATTGAGAGATAGCGATTAAAAGTTCATCATCACATACATTTAGACACATTCTCTAGTTCAAAGTGTTTTCATTTCACTTGACATATAGAGCACCAATCATGGTTTAGAAATTTTCATATTTTTCTACCAGAGCATAAGCTCACATCAAACAATACAAACTAGAATAAGTTTAATGCACTAGAAAAGCGTCATAACATATTGAATACCAGACTTGAATTCGTTAGCAAGTATCACATTCTGATAATATCCATATTGATGATTTCTGCTTTTACACATCTTTGGAATGTAGCTGGTTTTCCAGATATTTTCTTTGATGAAGGAGTGTACATGCGTAGAGCAATGCATGTGTTAAACGGCTTTGGACCTCAAGAGGGATCATTTTATGATCATCCACTATTCGGTCAAACATTTCTTGCAGGAATATTTCGTGCCATAGGATATCCAAACTCTCTGCATTCATCAGGTGATGTCAATTCCATTGCAACATTATACACAGTGCCAAGAATTATCATGGGATTACTTGCTGTTGCAGATACATTTCTCACATACAAGATAGCAGGAAAGCGCTATGGACAAAAAATAGCATTAATTTCTGCGGCGTTGTTTGCAGTGATGCCCATATCATGGATATTTAGAAGAATACTACTTGATTCAATCCTATTGCCTTTTCTTTTGTTATCAATATGGGCTGCACTCAACTCTAAAGATTCCAAACATGGTACATGGTTAGTTTTATTATCAGGAATATGCTTGGGACTTGCAATATTTACAAAGATTCCTGTTTTTACTGCAATCCCCTTGGTTGGAGGGATTGTTTTTTTCAATAACACTAAACGCTTCAAGTTACTTGCATTATGGATTGTACCAGTAATTTTGATCCCCCTCATGTGGCCAGTCCAAAGCATAGAAGTAGGACAGTTTAGCTATTGGGTAAATGATGTGTTTTACTTCCAGACACATCGCGGTGGTGGTGCTGATCTGCATTCAATCACACAATCATTTGCAGATATGGACCCTGCATTATTTTGGCTTGCAGCAGCAGGCATAGGCTTTGCAGCAATCAGGAGAGATTATTTGATACTAGGATGGTTTGCGCCGTTTGTAGTTTTCCTGTATTTCATTGGCTATAACCAGTACTTTTACTGGATTCCAGTCATACCGGCGATGTGTATTGCAGCAGGAATTTTGATTGTAAAATTATTTGAAAGTATTCCTAAAATGAAAATTTCTAAAAATGGCTTGATTGTTTTTGTATTAGGAGTTTGTGCCTTTGGCATGATAGGCCTAATACAGATTATTACTACAGACATGACAAGTGCAGAGTATTCTGCAACATCTTTTGTTGTAAACCAACCAATTAGTAATGATACCACTATTTTGGCTGGTCCAACATACACATGGATATTTAGCAATGTGTTTCACAAAAATAATGTTCCATTAGACTATTCTCAGATACTTGCAGAGCCAATTAACACAACCAAAGTTATTCTTGTGGCAGATCCTCATTACATATCAGATTTTAACAGAGGAAGACAAATTTCCGACATGTATAATGCTACACAACTTGTTACTACATTTAATGATGATATTTCAAGATATTTCACAGACCATTATCCTTACCAGAGTCTTCGTTCTACCACAGAGGGTCTGCACATAGAGATAAGGGAAAGAAACTAATTTTTCAATATTTAAGAATCAAGATATTATACACACTAGATTTGACTTATTATCTTGTCCTTGTATGCAAGTACTGCTTTTTTAATTTCAGAATAGCTATCTGACAAGTTTCCAGTTTTTTCAAAGTCTGTTAATGTGGACTCTAGTTTTTGCACAAAGTCTAGTGCGTCATCATTATTCTTTTTTAGTTTCTTTTTTAGTCCATCTATTTGACCAGATTCCATCATTTCTTCTTTACACTGGATCCAGTATAAACATTGTTTCGGATACAAGTTTTAGAAATTATAGATTTTTGATAACATTTTGTTTCGTCATCTTTTATGACGATTTGATGCATCATATTGTTTTGCTCTAGTTTCATTATAGTTGATTTGTAGCATAACATGTCTGAGTTTTTTTCTCTTGTTTTCATCAGGAAAATGAATTAACATGAATTCATCCAATTCCTCAACTCCTCTATCTTCAAGAATTTCAAGTCCAATCCTACCTGCTTCACGTGCATTGTCAAGCCCGCATTTACTACATGTTACACCCCTACTAATTCTAGCCCTACATTTAGAATTGACACAGTGTATCATGAAACAAAATCTCCTTTAGAACTATAAAAATGACCCGTGTAATGGTCTTGAGATAGGTCACGTCAACAAAATAACTAGAAATAAACTAGTCAAAGAACAGTTAGAAGTATTAATTTTGTATGAAATATCAAAATAAAAAATGAATGAGAAATACGAATGTCTAGAATGCATGTCAAAGAATACGGATCAATACATGGATCCAATTGAAAAAAGTGATGGAATGCATTACTATTTCTTATGTGAGGATTGCAAGTATGAATGGGAAGTTGTACGAAAATAAATTCAATCATAATTTTGCTTTAATAAGATTCTAAATACAAGTCATTTCACAGCATCACACTCAATATAAAAAACAAAAAAGAGGTTTCATGGATTTCGTATAGGCTTCCAGATTGAAAACCAAGATTGAATTATGCTTGTATCCATGGTCGTGAATGCCTTCAAGTTGTCATTGAATGTCTTGATGTTCTGTCTTGTTGCATCAATTGTGGTTATCAATGTCTTGTTCTGCAGTGAACTTGTTTTTACAAATTCATCAGCTGCGTCATTGATTGATTTTAGATAAGATTGTGAAAGATTTGAACCAAGACCACTCTTTGTCACCACATCCTGCTGAATTGCAATTGTATCATCCATTGCATTTTTACATACCGAGACAAACTCTTGCTGTAGATGAGAAACTGCCTCAACATATTGCATTATGTGTTTCTCAGCTTCATCAAAGTAGCGACTTATATTTTGTCTGTACACCGCATAGATATCCTTTATTTCAGATTTGTTTGTTCTTTCACTTAGCATTTCAGTTTTGCTCATGGTTCTATTTTCTAGTTCAACATGATAAAGATCATGACAATAAATTACTTAGAGTCGCATGTGATACGTAATAAGATGATTAGTATACACAATATTTGAAAAATATGTTTCTATGTTTCATACAATGTATCACTTGAAAATGATATAGTTAATTATGATGTACAAAAATTATATAAGACATGGGAGATGGAATAGGCGGACCAGTAATTGCCTGTTTATCAGGAAACACTTTTCAAATGTCTGTGACACATTTTCGCAAAGACAACAAGGAAGAATACGGAAACATTGAGAGAATAATGATTGCCAAAGTCGACGATCCTGCTAATCCACAGTACGAAGAAAAGACAATTTTTGATCTAGAACGCGCTCTAAAAGGTAAATTTGTGACATGCAATGTACAATATAGAGATTCAAAGACAGACATATTGGTTTGCAACGTATTTGTTCAAAATCCTCCAGAATAGACAAGATGTAAAGAATCAAGATTCTAGGTTTTTGACTCTTGAAGATTCCAACAGATTTTACATAGATATCCTTTGAGATTCCATTCTTTTTTTGCACGACGTGGCATAAAACCAAGTTTTGCATTACATACAATACAGTTTTTTTTCAATTCATTGTCAGATTTTTCCCATTCATTAAAACAAGGCTCACAAAGCCATCCCTTTAGTTCCCACTCTTTTTTCGGTCTCCATAGATTTAGTCCACCTGGTTCGTCTCCACATGCAACACATAGATCATCAGGGTTAGTTTTCTTGGTAACTGGTTTTTTCATAAAATCCACGTAGCAGCTTGCGCACAATTCACCTTTGACATTCCACTCTTTCTTTGGTTTGCTAGTACGAGGAGTGCGTTTTTTGCAAACTGCACAGTATTCGGTTTTTTTACTGCCAAACAAACCCATTACAAATACACTTGAGACTAGACTAAAAAAGATTGACCACCGTACCTCAATCGGTCAAAGGATTGCCATACTAACATCATCCCGTGAGTTCTGATGGTCAATGTCATATTATAGCACATATGATAAATTGTTTTCTAGAACCATACGATCGTTTTGGTGACAATAGTAATTGCTAAATCATCTACTAGTCAAGATATTGTGAATTGATAAAATCATTTTTTGGCATCTCATTAATCACGTTTAGTCTTTCTGTAATATCATTTCTCATCATGCACAGCTATAGATCCAGCATTGCAGGATGGAGTGCAGTTATTTTTGGATTTATTACCATCACAACCATGATGATTCCAGGAATCAAAAAACTACGTGCAGACAGAATTACAAAATCAAAGGTCTAGGCATCATCTTTTTTTGGCGTAGGCTTTTGTCTACGAAAATATATTGTAAATCCACCACCAACCACAACTAATGCAATGAGTATTATTCCAAACTGGGTAGGATCTACATAGCTCCACATGACAGGATCGTTACCTGGATCAACTTGAGCAAGAGCATGATTCACAGTTAGAAAGAACAACACTGAAACTGCAACTAGTCCTGTCAAGATCCTCATGAAAATCATAATTCAAAATTGCCTATAAAGAATTATGGATTTTATCAATTTTTGATTATAATAGGGCATAATCTAGATGTGATAGACAATCTAGAACAAGGTCTCTACGGATTTCAAGACATCCCACACAGGACTCACATGACCAAATTCATCAAAAGCGATCTGACGTGTCTCGCGTATCTTCTTCTTGTTATCAGGATCATCTCTTAGCAAGACAACCAAGTCTTCTAGCCTATCCACAAGTTTAGAATGATCTTCCTTGTCTACATCTTGGATTGATTTTACCTCATCAGGTGTTAAAATTGTCAATGGTTTTTTCGATTCAGACAGTATTTTTATTATTTCATCGATTTTTAGAATAGTTGTCTCTTTATCCAACTATCATCATGGAAAAAATCCATTATTTAAATTGAGTTCTAATTTGCAAACTGCAAGTTTGACCGTTTTTTAGAACCATGGACATTATTTTAGAAATTGCTTTTAGATGTCATGCCTACAAATTCGGTGTTTCATGGCTGTTTGCACTTGGCATTATCATTCCCAATACATCTTTTGCCTAAAACCATCATGTTTGCTTGGATGTGCTGCATGAAAATGTCGCTCTAATCTCACATGGTCATCAAATTGCATCCCACATTCTTTGCATTTGAAATTCTTTTGTTTGTCATCCATGTTAGAGTATGACTCTACTTGATTCTAAGTTTTACGATACAGATAGCATAATAATTTTTTTACATATCATGTACTAGTACAAGATTCAAACTGATGTATTATTTTTTCTGCAGAATAGGCATAAAAAACAATTGTTTTAGGATCACTTTTTAGCTGATGTATCAATTTTCTTATTAGTGAAATACGTGTTATACATGTCATGATGATTCAAGATAGAATAATTATAGATAAAGTACGAAGTAAAAAATTAGACGAATCATCAGGAACAAAAATAGGAGTTTGTAAATGATGAATACCCCTAACACAAAATCGCGTACACCTAAAAAATTACTTGTTATTCTAACAGTTATTACAATTTTTGCCACAATGAACACATCAACAGCAAGTGCACAAACTGTTGACACTTTACGATGTAGTAACATGACTCCATATGCAGATCTACATGGATGTGATTTTGAAGCAGGTAGCCTGGTAGGCGTAAATCTATTTCATGCCAATCTCTCTCATGCCAACCTTTCTGGGGCCGACCTTTCGAATGCAAATCTTTCAGGTGCAGATCTAACATATTCCAAAGTCTCATATGCTAATTTCTTTGGCACTAACCTTTCTGGTGCTGACCTAACCGGTGCAGATTTGATCAATGCCAACTTTGGCGGTGCCATAACAACAGGCATTACACCCCAAACCCTATCAGGTTGCATAAACAATTCAATTTGTGGTTAGAGACCTTACAACCTTTAATCATATTCCAAAAAATATTATTCTGAAATTACTATTTTCTCGTACGGCATATTGTTGACATACCATTCTTCAATTTCTAGTTCTTTGAATGGGCCAGCAGTATTCTTTAGAACAATTTCAGAGTCTTTTACTGATATAGAAAAACCATAACCTTTGAGAAATTTGATGTTGTAATGATTTTGTTTGCCCTTGATTGTCATTTTAGTATAAAAAATACTTCTTTAACGCATTACCAAAACCAATAGTGAATGCAACAAATTGTACCTGTTTCATTAGAAAATCCTGTTTCTCAAGAAAATGTATTTTCTTATTATTGTCTTCAAAACAAAAGTTCTCCATTTGAATCCACCATTTACCATGTGCCAGAATATTCCGAAAATCAATGTCCATTAATTTAGCAAAGTCTTTTGTTGGAATTTTTTTATTGAGTTTATTTAATAAAATACCCAGTGGCTCTTTATCATTTATTGCGCATTCTTCTTTAGCTTTTGGTGTCAAGAATGACTGAATCATAGATTTTGTAAACTCTATTTGATCCAACCATAGATGTATAATCAACGTATAATACAAAATATAATAATCATAATCTTCTAGACCATGTTCTTTTACAATTTTCAATAATTCTGACTGAGGGTTTTCAATATCTATGTCTAAGGCATGAATTATTCTTAACATGTGAATATTTTTCATGGCAACACCAGTTAATGATCTCAGAGGATCAGTTTCTTTCAAATAATCATTGAGTTCTAATTGTTCAAAAAAACTTTCAATAATTCTACTAGTGTTTTTTTCTATTTTGGATTTTAAGGAAAAAAGATCAACCAATGTTGTATATTGGCATTTTTCAAATCTTAAAGATTCTCCAACAAATCATAACTTACGTAATTATCTAGTAGCTTCAGTTATTGTGCCTACGGGAGGGGCTTACTCTTTTTACTCACTGTCTACATATTCGTCTGGAGATGGCACTTCTGGTGCAAGTCCTTTTCTCTTTCTAATGTCGGCAATTACTTTGGTAAGAATTGAGTTTGGAACTGGAGTCCATGCCTTAAAGTGGGTATTCCACATTGCACGACCTGCAGTCTGTCCACGCATTATCTCAGACAAGTCAAATGTTTCAGATGCTGGAAGTTCACCCGATATGATATGTATGACACCTTTTTGTTCCATGTTTAACACCTTGCCTCTTTTACCCGATATTACACCTGCAACGTTTCCAATCATCTCTTGCGGTACACGAACTTCGATTCCAAGTGTAGGTTCTAGTAAGACTGGTTGTGCCAATAACATTGAACCTGTACATGCTCTTCTAGAAGCAGGTCCAAGTTGTGACAAACCTCTGTGAGCTGGATCTTCGTGTGGAACAAAGTGATGGAATGTAAACTTGCAACCTCTCACCTGTTCTCTTGCAAGAGGACCTTCTTTAACAGAATCTTCAAAACCGGACAGTATTGAATCAGTTGATTCTCCAACAAACTGTACACCCTTGGTTCCATCCACCACAACATTACCTCTAATATCAAATCTCATTACACGTTTTGCCTCGTCGCCATCCCATCCTGCATCTTTTAGTATCTTGGCAACTTCCTTCTTGTCCTTGTATTCGTTTAATGTTCCATTTCTAATCATTTCAGCAATTTTTTCATCCAATGGTTCAACCTTCATGAATATCTTGTTGTGTCTATTAGGTGATTTTGACATGATTGGACCTGCAGAACCGCGAATTGTTTCTCTATAATTGATCAATGGTTGTGATGTTACAATATCCACTTTGGCATCTGCAATTAATGCAGTTGCAATTTCAAGGTGTAATACACCCATACCGGCAATCACAGTCTCACCAGACTCTTCGTTAATTTTTACGACCAAATTAGGATCTTCTATAGTAATACGATTTAATGCTTCTACAAGTTTTGGCAAATCTTTAGGATGTTTTGGCTCTACTGCAATCTGTACAACAGGTTCTGATACATATTGAATTCCCTCAAATGCGGGAATTCCAGGTACAGAAGACAGTGTTTGACCTGCTCTTGCATGTTCCAATCCAAGTAAAGCTGGAATATTTCCTGCTGCAAGTTGTCCCACCATTTCTCTTTGGTTACCCATGAAAAAGTTGACAGACTGGACTCGCCCTTCACGTTTTGTATCAATCAAATGTATGCGGTCGCCATCTTTTATCCTGCCAGAGAACAGACGTCCAATTGCCACAGGACCTGCTGCAGGATCAACTGTCATGTTTACAATCATCATGACTGTAGGACCATTATCATCACAGTTCAAAAGTGCCTTTCCAATATCAGAATCTAAATCACCCTTCCAGATTTTTGGAATTCTGTATTTTTGTGCAATATCAGGTGATGGATGATGTTTTACAACCATTCCAAGTACTGCATCATATAACGGAGCTTTTTCTGCAAGCTTCTTAACATCTCCGCCCTCAGAATATGCTTCGTAAATATCCTTGAATGAAATTCCTTTCTTCTTCATCACATCTGCATTAAATCCCCACTTGTCCTTGGCAGAACCAAATGAGACACTACCGTCTTGAATGCTTACCTTCCATTTTTCCTTGTATTCAGGTTCTGCATAGATATCAATTAGTCTGTTAAAGTTTGTAATAATTTCAAGTAGCCATTCTTGCATCCTATCCGGTGGTAGTCTTAGTTCCTTGATGAGACGATCGATTTTATTAATATACAAAACAGGTCTCACTCTTTCTTCTAATGCCTGACGAGTTACAGTCTCAGTCTGTGTCATTATACCCTCAACAGAGTCAGACACTACAACTGCACCATCTATGGCTCTAAGACTTCGAGTTACTCTACCTGTAAAGTCAATGTGTCCGGGTGTATCTATCATGTTGATCACATACTCTTCTCCATTATTTTCATAAAGCAAAGTAACGTTTGCTTGGACGATTGTCATCTGTCTGTCTTGTTCAAGTTTCATTGAATCAAGTGCCAAAGCTTGACCTGCAACAGATGGACTGATAATTCCACTAGAAGCTAAAAGACTATCACTCATGGTTGTTTTTCCATGGTCTACGTGAGCTATAACTCCAAAGTTTCTAATATTTTTCTTATTACCAATAATACTCAGAATTTGATCTGTCGCCTTGAATTTCATGGTTTAGCTAAATCCTTTTCCAGCCGCTATTAAACGTTTAGAAGAATTATAAAAAAAATCAACGGATCATGGAAGATCTAGCAGATCATAATTTGCATACAAAGAGGCAATTCTTTTTTTATTTTAGACAAATGTCAACACGGCAAATGTACAACCAATAAAGAATTAAACCAAAATCAGATGACATAATATCATTTGAAAATGATCCCACAAACTTGATTTTTATAATAGACGCAAAAATCACTAATCGTGGATATTACAATAGGCCATACGCCTGATGCAGATGATGCTTTCATGTTCTACGGAATGCTAAGTGGTAAGGTTACTTCACCTCTCTTTAATGTAAAACATGTTGTAGAAGATATTGAAACCTTGAACAAGCGTTCTCTAAAGCACGAGCTTGATGTAACAGCAGTTTCAGCGCATGCTTGTGCATACCTTGATGATTACACAATATTACGAAGCGGAGGTAGTTTTGGAAAAGGGTATGGTCCAATAGTAGTTGCAAAACAAGATATGAATGTGGAGAGATTGCAAAAATCAAAGATAGCAATCCCAGGCAAACTTACCTCAGCGTTTCTCCTACTAGAACTCATGATTGGTAAATTTGACCATATAGAAATGAAATTCAGTGATATTCCAGACGCAGTAGCAAGCGGTCAGGTTGATGCAGGCTTGGTGATACATGAAGGACAGATCACATATGATCAAAAGAATCTGATAAAACTACTTGATGTTGGTTCTTGGTGGAGAGACAGCACAGGAGGATTGCCAGTTCCGCTTGGGGTAAACGTTATGAGCAATCATTTTGGAATCGATGTCATCAAAAAATTTGATGAATTCTTCCGTGAGTCAATCGTATACGGCATGGCAAGACCAGGCGAGGCACTTGATTATGCAATGCAGTATGGAAGAGGACAAACAAAGGAAACAATTGACAAGTTTGTTCGAATGTATGTTAATGATGTAACAATAGAGATGGGCGTACTAGGTGAGCAAGCAATAAGAAACCTGTTTCAGTTTGGAATAGAAAAAAGTCTTGTTCCAGAATTTGAGCTTCGTATAGCTTAGATTATTTACAGCTAGTTCCAGATTATTCTAGTGGACAAACGTGTCTTCGTGTTAGGTGCCATAATGCTTGCGGCGGGATTTTCAGTTTACGGGTATCTAAATGAAAATACTCCAACAGGTAAGGCAGACATGTCACAAGATGAAATAGATGCGTTGAATCAAGCAGAAATAGTCAACGCAGGATTGGGTAACATTGCTGCAATGATTGGTGGAATAGGATTTTTCATTGTATTAATCAGCATCGGTTTGAAACGCAGAAAAAAAGGCGGAGCAGGAAAGCCAGTCACGCAAAAGCCTACAGAGATTTAAAATGCAGTATTAAAATCAGTGCAGAATTTTTATCAAAAATTAGAAAGACTCATGAAATTAAAAATACGTATTGTTTTCAGAGCCATACTAGAGGTCTAGAATTTTTTCAAAATGTTGAAAAATGTGTCTCTCTGGACAGGTTCTCGTCCAATTTCTTTAATCATGTTTGCCAATTCAATTATTGACGAGTTTGTTCCTTTTCCCGCAGCACGATAAATCTCTTCGGAAAAAGCAGTTCCGACCAAGTCATTTCCACCATATGTGAGTGCAACTTGAGCGAGCTTTTTGCCCAGTGCAACCCAATATACAGAAATGTTGTCAAGTTGATTTGCAAGCATTAGTCTTGACACGGCAGTAATTCTAAGGTCATATGTTGAAGAACTCTCAGAGGTTACCAGGTCCTTCTTCTCAAGCTCAGTGTTATCAAGACTAAACTTGAGCGGTATCAATGTGATAAATCCCTTGGTTCTTTTTTGAACCTCACGAATTTTTACAAGATGATCAACGATATGTTCAGGTTTTTCAATATGTCCAAAAAGCATAGTTACATTACTCTTTATTCCAAGATTATGAGCCTGCTCTATAGTATCAAGCCACTCTTGACCAGAACACTTGCCACGAACTATTTTATTTCGTATATCAGGATGAAAAAGTTCAGCACCACCACCCGGCATAGTATCCAAACCTGCGGTTTTCAATCTAGTCAGCACTTCTTTTATTGAATTTTTTGTCAAACGTGCTATGAAAAATATTTCCGCTGCAGTAAGTGCTTTAATGTGCATTTCAGGATGACTAGACTTTATCGTTTTGAACATTTCTTCATAATATTCAAGCGGAAGTTCTGGATGAAATCCTCCAACAATATGTACTTCAGTTGCACCCAAGTTTTTTGCTATTGCAACACGGCCTTCAATGTCTTTTGCAGACAAGGTGTACGCATCAGACTCGTTTCCTTTTCTATAAAATGCACACATTTGACAGCTTGCGGCACAGACATTAGTATAATTCAGATAATATGATGCTGCAAAGGTTACTTGTTGTCCAACTCTTTTTTGTCTAACTAGATCTGCTGCCGCACCTAACATGTAGAGATTATCATAAGACATTAGCTCAATTCCGTCGTCATATGTGAGCTCTTCGCCGGCAATGGCTTTCTCAAGTGCCTTTGATTCTTTGACTAGTTTTTCCAGCACAACATCACTTGAATCCAGTATCAATATAAAATTAACAGGTATCGTTAGATTATAGTACATGTGTAACACCACATCTTTTGTGAAACTGCACCACATCGGAATTGTAGTTAATAACATACAACAATCCCTTGGTGATCTCAAAAATTATCTCAATTTTGAGACTACAAGTGCAATAATGCCAGTAGGTAGCCAAAAAGTCAACATATGTCTTTTAAAAATAGGTGAACCTTTTTTGGAGTTAATAGAACCAGCATCCCAAGATTCGGCAATTAACGAGTTTGCAAAGTCTGGAGGCGGAATACATCACTTGTGCTTTGAAGTGAAAGACATAGAAACACAATTAGAAATGTTTGTAAAAAAAGGCGCGACCATTCTTGTAAATCCCGTGAAGGGTTTTGATGAACGTCGGATTGCATTTGTAGATTTGAATACAAAGAATACAAAATGTGGTCTTGTTGAACTTTTGGAGATAAAAAATCTAATCAAAACATGATATGATTTTTTTATTAAAATTAATTTCTAATGACATCATTGTCCAAACAGAGCATTAGCATCTCCGAAATATTTTATTTGTAACAAGACGGTGGAGTCATCAGATGTAGTACCATTAGATGATATCATTTCTGTTTTCCACATTCCAAGTATTGGATCAGTAGATGAGATTGTAAATCTTTCAAGCAAGTCGTCAGGTCCAGAATATCTCACCTGATAGATTTGATCTCCTATTGTTACACTCTTTGTTTGATGATCAAGTCCATATGTTGATTGATTCACAAGACATCCCGTCAATACTCCAATTACACATGTACCATCTGGAGAAATCACTTGATAGTTAGAACCAGGTTCATGTACATATGAGGAATGCAGAACCTTTGGTGATGCTACAAGTGTCCCATTGTCATCTTTGAGCAAATCAATGGAATTCAATTGTGAGATTGACACGGTTTTGGTTTGCGGATATGTATAGACATCATTCACATCAGATTCAAAGTGAGCATCATAAAATTGCGCAACAGCCTGTAAATGATGTGTTTCAAGCATTCCTGCAGTTTGAGATTTCCACGGCAGAGATATTCGAGTCTGACCTACAGAGAATACCTGTGATGATGAAACATAGGTTGTGTTGCCATCAACTAGAAGCGAGATAGTACCAAAGACTGGACCTGTTGCAGTATTATTATAATATGCACTTAGGTTAGTTTCACTTCCTTCTGCTACATTTGTTGGAGGAGTATCAAGTTCCAGAGTTCCACGCAGATTATAGCTTGGTTTGACACCAAATGTAAGTGGCTCAGAACTTGAAGACTTGTCCTGTTGGTTTTGTACAGTTATCCAATATGAGATAGCAGGAGACTGTAACATGTTTTGCGGGATGGTGCCAGATACAAGATATGTAGAGTTTACAGTAGATAATGACACATTCATTGGAATGGTGTCATATTGAGTCATGTTGTTGCCAATCGGTACAAATTTCAGATTTGCACTTGTAATTGGAGACATACTATTAACAATGGCATATACTGATACTGGCTGTGAATCAACATATGGATTATCAACATTGTTAGAGTTTATTTTCTGGTCACCAAGTTCTAGTTTCACATCAAATATCATTGGAAGTGACACATCAACGGGTTCGGTAGACATGTTTTCAATATTTCCAAATACAACGTTATTGCTACATGAATTAACATCAATTGTTTTCCCTACAGAGAATACGTTATGTCCCACTGCCTCCATTGCAAGAACCTCAAATGAATTCCTAGAATCAAGTGATGCCTCATAGACAAGTTTCTTTATACTTCCATTGAGATTTTCTTGTGCAAATGGTTGATCTAGAACAGGTTTTGCGTCAGCTATACCAGTTATAGAAGTACGAAGCATTACTGTTGGATTTACATCTGTAGCGTCAAAATCGACTTCAATTTTTGCCTCTTTTGTAGTACACACATCATATGATACTTTGCTGATTCGAAGATATGGTCCAGCGCCTGCAGCATCACTTGTTGAAGATGCTCCAGTCCCAACTGCTGCGCCAACTCCTGATCCACCCCAACCAGTAGAACTCAAAGATGTACCGGAAGAAGTAGATACAACACTTGAAGTCCAAGTTGTAAATCCTGTAAAGTGATTGGTCCACACTATCAAGTCAGAACCTACATCCATTTTGCATTCGTTTGAACCAATAGGAATTGCAGAAATATCATCTGCCAAGCATTCAGATGTGATTTCTGTGACAGATGGTGTAGAGTGAAAGAACCCTACCTTGGAACCTGCTTGTCCTGCAAATAATATTCTTACAGGATTATCAAAAGATATTGGTACGGTAGACCCCATCTTGACTACTATTTGGGGAGTATTTTCCAGATTCTGTGAAGCAGGCAATGTTATAGAGGATATACTCTGTATAGTGGGCAGTACCAGAACACCATCCCAAGACATGCCCTGCATTGTAGTTCCAGCAGGTATTGTTACCTGAACTTGTGGGATTGCATCATCAACATTCTTAGTAATCGTAATCGGATTTGTAATTTGTACAGATGTTGTATTGTTAGTAGTGTTAGTTATTGATGAATAATTTATGACAGGGTTTGTTACTGTTGCAGGAATTGTTACATTTGTAAGAGCAGCTGTGTTACTTGTCACTACAAGTTGTGGAGTGGTAGGATCCATGATAATTTGTTGTTGAGTATCATTAACAAATTGTTGACCTTGTGAGATGACAAGAGTTGTGACTTGATCTTGTATTGTGAGATTATTTGAAATATTAGTTGATGAGGGCAATGATGGAATAGTAGAGTTTTCATCATCTGTGATGTCAATATTCTCTACAAAATTCAATGAAAACACGTGTGATGCAATCAAAATGAGATCATCTTGTACAAGCACATCTTCATACAAGGTAAGAAAAATATGATTTATTACACTTACAGTAGTTCCAATGAGATCACTTTTTGTAACATCCGTCCATACTGCATATACCCGTGATTGTGGAACTGCATCAGCAGATATTCCTTCAATGTTTCCAGCACCACTTGTACTCAACAAGGAAGATGTATCCCATGTTGAACCGCCATCAACAGACTGGATAGAATATGAATTCCTGTCAGTGCTACTGGTACTAGGATTTGGATCTTGAATATATGTGACATATAGCGAACCACCGTCAGATGATACTGCAATGCTTGAATCAAGAATCGATGTACCTGAAGTGGCAGGGTATGGATCAGTCAGTGCAGTCCAGCTTGAGACATATTTCCATGCCTTTACATGACTAGTATCTGCAGTTCCAGCATCTGTCACGTATGAGATGTACAAGGTGTTTGTAGTAGGATCCACTGTTCCAGACAGGGTGTGTGGAAAACCAGTATTGTATGTGGCAGTTGTATCAATATCTGTAAAATCAGCATTTGTCGAGTTGGTAGATACCGAGTATATGTTGTATTTTACATGATCAGAATTTCCCGAGATATTATCATGATCTAATATCATGATATTGCCACCTGCAAGAGGTAGTAACACTAGCGAATCTACTGCGCGTTTATTATCAGGAGTGCCATCAGTTGTAGAACCATCCCAAGGATTTGTGCCTGCACTTGACCAACTTGACAGGCTAGAGCAAGAAGATGCACATACGCGTATACTACTAAGATTGCTAGTAGGTGCAGTCGCATCTACTGTTCCAACATAGAGCTTGCCATCAGTTGCTTTAGTTATTGATATGTCGTTTGCAGCTGCAAGTCCACCTGTAGAGGATGGAATGGTCTGAACTGGGCCTGTGAGTGCATCACCATTACCAGTGTCAATGTTGCCATACCAGATCCTGTCAGTACCAGATTCAATTGCTGCAAAATGTATGAGATTTCCAGTAATGTCTCCCGGAGTCCATCTGTCATACCAAATTGCAACACCAAGCCAAGTTTGGGTCGAGTCTATTGTTACAATACTATCCCAAGTGATACCTCCATTTGTCGTTTTAGCATATGCAAGAGTGTTACCAGATTTTATGTAAAATGCATAACAAGTAGTATTTGTGATACATACAGTAGTGTGTCCTGATTTTTCATGTGCAGTATCAGAGGTGGACACATTTGGATCTATCGTAATTGATGCAACAGTTCTATCAAGATTTACAGAATCTACAATTTCGACATTCTCTGACAACAACTTGGAAAAGACAAAAGATTTAGCAGAAGAAACAGTGCCATCTTGAGATACAAGAGTTTCAGACAGAGTTACAGAAAAAAGATGAGATGTATACGTAGATGCATTATCTTGAGTTGTTATACCATCAGATAGATGTACAGAATTATTTATTGGAGGTGCAAATATGGTATTACCAACAAGATCATGCGTACCAAGGTTTGCCCATACTGCATATACCCGTGATTGTGGAACTGCATCAGCAGATATTCCTTCAATGTTTCCAGCACCACTTGTACTCAACAAGGAAGATGTATCCCATGTTGAACCGCCATCAACAGACTGGATAGAATATGAATTCCTGTCAGTGCTACTGGTACTAGGATTTGGATCTTGAATATATGTGACATATAGCGAACCACCGTCAGATGATACTGCAATGCTTGAATCAAGAATCGATGTACCTGAAGTGGCAGGGTATGGATCAGTCAGTGCAGTCCAGCTTGAGACATATTTCCATGCCTTTACATGACTAGTATCTGCAGTTCCAGCATCTGTCACGTATGAGATGTACAAGGTGTTTGTAGTAGGATCCACTGTTCCAGACAGGGTGTGTGGAAAACCAGTATTGTATGTGGCAGTTGTATCAATATCTGTAAAATCAGCATTTGTCGAGTTGGTAGATACCGAGTATATGTTGTATTTTACATGATCAGAATTTCCCGAGATATTATCATGATCTAATATCATGATATTGCCACCTGCAAGAGGTAGTAACACTAGCGAATCTACTGCGCGTTTATTATCAGGAGTGCCATCAGTTGTAGAACCATCCCAAGGATTTGTGCCTGCACTTGACCAACTTGACAGGCTAGAGCAAGAAGATGCACATACGCGTATACTACTAAGATTGCTAGTAGGTGCAGTCGCATCTACTGTTCCAACATAGAGCTTGCCATCAGTTGCTTTAGTTATTGATATGTCGTTTGCAGCTGCAAGTCCACCTGTAGAGGATGGAATGGTCTGAACTGGGCCTGTGAGTGCATCACCATTACCAGTGTCAATGTTGCCATACCAGATCCTGTCAGTACCAGATTCAATTGCTGCAAAATGTATGAGATTTCCAGTAATGTCTCCCGGAGTCCATCTGTCATACCAAATTGCAACACCAAGCCAAGTTTGGGTCGAGTCTATTGTTACAATACTATCCCAAGTGATACCTCCATTTGTCGTTTTAGCATATGCAAGAGTGTTACCAGATTTTATGTAAAATGCATAACAAGTAGTATTTGTGATACATACAGTAGTGTGTCCTGATTTTTCATGTACGGCAGTCGTTGAAGATATGTTTGGATCCAATGTAGATTGATCTGCAAATGCAGGTGTTGTAACATAAGACATGGCAAAAATTGCTAAGAGAACAACAGTTTTAGTAGGATTAAGAAAAGAAGATTTTTTTATTCTGAAACGTAATAAAACATATCCTGAGACAGATAGTATCAATAGAAAGATTACAGAGTTTTCACCATCAGATTTGGAATGCATCAAGTAACCTGAATCAGTAGTAGGAGATACATTGGTTGAATATGCAGCGTAAGCGTTTTGTACAGAAGAATTATTTTTCATATCATTTGTAAACGATAATAGTTCCGAGATATACTCATTCAGATTGTTTTGTTGTGAGCCAACAAATACACGCGTAAGAAATTGTTTTTCATATAGCACATTTGATTCTCCATAAATAATTGATTTGTACATGTCACTAAAATTAAGATGTGCGTCAGAAAAATCATCCCCTGATTGTTCCAGCCTACTTCGTTTTGGTTTCTTTACCATCACGTCAGATCCATTGTCGGGAGAATCATCATCACTAGTCGAATTTTTTTGAAAAGATACTCCAGGATAACCGTAATTGACATAGTGTGAATTGTACATCACCGCAACTGTACTACTACATGTTAGAAGAGACAGCCCAGATATAACAAATGTAAAAATTACAAGGGCGTTCTTATTCAAGCATACACACCAATTATTTTTATGTCAGATAGGTTTGGCAATATGTCAGGATTTAGCAGATTAGATATTTTATCCATCAGATCTGTCCCCAAGGTAAAAAATTCTCTAACGTCATTTTCATACATGGTAATCATCCATACCCATAATCATTAAGTGAGTTGGAATTTCGCACTCTACATACGAGCCATCATGGTCAAACATGGCAATGATCAAGATCCATCTTGGAATTAGAGAAATCATCAAAAATACACTAGAGATCATCTTTAGATGATCTTTCAGTTAACTTAATTTCCTTTTTATAAAATTTTCTTGAAAAAAAATAGATCAATTTACAGTGATTTGCTCACTTTTCCATATATCATACAGATGTTTTTCTTGTCAATGCAGTTACTGCAATGACAACTCCTGCCACACCAATACCGATTCCCGCAAGAGATACCATATACAATGTATCAATAGAATCTTTTACTTCTTGAAATGATTGTGCAACTCTGGCATAGCTCTGAACTGCAGTGTTTGCAGAGTTTTTTGCATCAGTGATATCACTTTCCAAATGATCAACAACAGTTTGGGATACCTGAGCTGTAGCAGGATGAAGTAAATATGGAGAAATCGTAATCAAGGTTAAAACAATAATTATTGAAATTGTAAAGTTTTTAATTTTCATGACTCTTCACATAATAAAAAAGCCGTTGTTTTCATAAATACGTTATGGTACAAAATCAAAATGTAATCAAAGCAGCTAGAACTTAAGAAATCCACGTGTTCTTCCAGTAATTGCTACAACACCAATTATTGCAATAACTAGAGCCACCGATGCAACCGGACCAAACTCTGGTACAGATTGATTGTTTGATGTACTTGACATGTTGCTCATGCCAGTCATGTTCATTCCCGCCATATTACCAGTCATTGGAGGAAAATAATAATTGTCCTTGGCTTCAACTAGTTGCATTGGATAAGTAGTAGATGGAATTGTTGTTCCATTAATTGTTCCTTGAATTATTACGTTGTAAGTACCAGTTTGATCAGGAGTCAAGGCTGCAGTGTACAATCCAGGAGTATCATCACTTGCATCAAAATCAAGTGTCTTTGTCTGTCCACCATACTGGACCATCACCTTCATGTTGTCAAGAGCAGTGTTTGCTATGGCCGGTGCACTATCGTCTGTCCCATTGAAAACATAGACATCTATTTCGTTTAGATCACCAGCAAATGGAGGTTCATGCAGCCATCCAATCTTAACGGAGACGTTTTGGAATGTTTTTAGAATGTGAGCTTCTGCAGGATGAACCAAGTACGGCGAAATTACAAGAAGTGTTAAAGCGAGGACTACGGGTATTACAAAGTTTTTAGTGTTCATAACTACTCACAATTTGTCAAGGAAAGTTATACTTGTCCTTGGCTTCAACTAGTTGCATTGGATAAGTAGTAGATGGAATTGTTGTTCCATTAATTGTTCCTTGAATTATTACGTTGTAAGTACCAGTTTGAGTTGGAATCAAAGCAGCAGTGTACAATCCAGGAGTATCATCACTTGCATCAAGATCGAGTGTCTTTGTCTGTCCACCATACTGGACCATCACCTTCATGTTATCCATAGCAGTATTGGATATAGCCGGTGCACTATCGTCTGTTCCATTGAAAACAAAAACATCGATTTCATTTGTATCACCAACAAGCGGTGGTTCATTTAACCATCCAATTTTTACTGAGACATTTTGGAATGTTTTTAGAATGTGAGCTTCTGCAGGATGAACTGCAAATGGTATAACCATAATCACAGCGACCGCAAGAATTACTGGTACAATTAATTTGTTAGTGTTCATATGTTGATTCTGAAAATATGTAATAACAATTATCTTATATAGATTCTGGTACAAAAGCAGAATAGGTCGTTTTTGTCATCTTGTTTGACAGTTGTACTACTATTGTACTAAATTTTAAATGTCAATGAAAGAAATAATAACGATATAATGAAAATCAGAAAGAAACAATTATCAAAGTTATCATCATCCAAAATAATTTTTCTAGTTTTTGTAACTCTATCTGTTCTAGTTATAGCTCCAAGTATTCCCAAATCATATGCTCATGCATTTGTAATCTATAGTAATCCCGCACCATTTACATCACTAAATACACCACCATCACAAATTGAAATTGATTTTGTTGATCCCATCGATATGCGATATAGCTCAATAAAGGTTTTAGATTCCAATGGAAAAGCTGTGCAAAATAATGATTGGCATACAATCACAGATGATCATGAAAAAACAATTGTTACATTACCACCAGACATTCCAAATGGGATTTACACAGTATATACCAAGGTTCTTGACGCGTCAGATGGACATACCACAACAAACGCTTTTGTTTTTGCTGTTGGTGAACCCATACCACAAAATCTCTTGAATGTAAAAGAAAATGTTAGTTTCTCAGATATCGTAGCAATCCCTCATGCAATAGCAAGATATCCATCACTTGTTGGACAAATTATGGTTGTAGGAGCTACCTTTTCGTCACTCTGGTTATGGAAACCCATTTCTAGAATTTCTGGACTGAGAGATGCAGTAGAATCAACACGTGTCAAGATAGACAAGAGTATGACCAAGATGATGTTGATTGGTTCGATAATCATTTTAGGCGGAGATGCCGCCATGATTGTAGCTGAAGCCAGTGCAATAAATGCCGGCTTTTTAGAGACAATAAACACAGCCTTTGGAAACTTGTGGCTCATTAGGCTAGTATTTTCTTTAGCTTTGTTTGGCATGGCATTGATTTCATACATTAAACAAAAAAAATCAAACACACTGTTACCCAAGAGTCAAGTTGTAATCTTATTTGGAATCGGCATCATAGTACTTGCTACTACCACTTTGATCAGTCATAGCGCAGCAAGTGGTAAAATATTACCGCCAATATTTGATTTTGCACATAATGTTGTAGCTTCATTTTGGATTGGAAGTGTGATGTATCTAGCATTTGTCTTGATGCCAAGACTAAAGGAAATGCAAGATGGTAACGCAAGTTTGTCTGTGTTATCCATCATAATCCCACGATTTTCAACCATAGTTGTGGCACTTCTTGGCATAGTTGTAATTACAGGACCATCTCTTTTGTATTCCCTTGAAACCAATCTTTCAATAACACTTGGATCGATATATGGAGAAATACTCATCATAAAATTATCATTAGCTGGAGCAATGATTGGTCTTGGTGCTTTCAATCAGAGAATAATTCAGAAAAAAGATATCAGCACCATATCACTTTCTTCTTCCAATAGACGAAATGGAATTCTTGCAGTTGATAACAGTTTAGATACCAACAAGAATCATAAAACAAAATCCGTTCTGTTGCAGTTTGACAAGAGCATAAAGATTGAAGCAATAATTGGTTTAATCCTCATTGTTACAATAGCGTTACTTGTTGACTCTGGAACTCCAAGCATTCAATATCAGAATGAATTGGCACAGCAACAGCAACAAATACCACATATTTTCGCTTTTGCCACGCCACTGAATGCAGTCCAGAGTCAATTTACAGAGACAGGCATTACAGACAATGGAGATAAAGTAGTCTTATCCATGGATCCATTTTATGCTGGAAAAAATAATGTCACCATCTCATTTTTAGATCCTAATAACAATCCAATCAACATAAACTCGACAGATATAACACTAAATCAAATAGACAAAGGAATAGGTCCACTAGTCATCAATAACGCTCAAAAAATATCCCCAGGAGTGTTTTCGGTAAATACGGCCGCATTTGCAATATCGGGTCACTGGCAAGCCCAGGTAGAAGGAGTAACAACACAGACAGGCGCACTTAATGTCGTTACAACCTTTGACGATTTGTATGTCAAACCAAACTTGAACCAGTTACAGGCCAATATTACAGAATATAAAATTCCAGATAAAACTGCTTTACCACTATATCCAACCTATGATATAATCAGAAATGTGGTATGGGTTGGAGATTCTGCAATAAACAGTGGAAGAATATGGGAATTTGATCTAAACTCAAAACAATATACCGAACACAAAATCAATGGAACAAACATCATCACGTCATCAGTCATGGATTTCAACAATAATATTTGGTATATTGATCCAATTTCAAAAATTTTAGGTTATTATCAACCAGACAGTGGTAAAAACCAACAATATCCAATTCCAAATAATGGAACGGTTTCAGGTATCACCATAGATAGTTCAGACAATCCCTGGCTGACAATATCAAGTACTGGCGAGGTTCTAAAATTTGATGTAACAACAAAAACATTTCATTCAATTAATTTGTCACCAAATTCTGTGCCTCTTGGAATTTCCATAGACCAGTCATCAGGTCAAATATGGATATCTGAAAGCGGTTCTGGAAAAATTGCAAACATAGACCCAGCACAAAATTACAAAGTTACAGAATACTTCCCATTTAACAGCACTCTTGCAAGCCCAACTGCCATCTTGTACGATCCTGTGACTGGCAAAGTTTTCATCTCAGAACATGATGGTAAAGCAGTTTCAACCTTTGATCCATTGGTAAAAACATTCCAAGAGTACGCTACAGATACTCAAGGATTACCTTTCGGAATGGCTTTTGATTCAAATCATGACTTGTGGGTAGCCCAACATACTCTAGATAAAATTTCAGTAATAGATCCTAGAACTGGCAATACCAATGAATTTGACATTCCTACCAAATCATCTTTTACGCAATGGGTAACAACTGACTCTCAAGGGGATGTAATATTAGCAGAACAACGTGCAAATGCACTGGGAATACTCACTAGTAGTATAACACCAGGTTTTATCGAAAATACAGGACAAGGAAATGCCACCTTAGGAATACCCCTTGGATTTAGTTATGCCGATTTGGCAGGTCCTGCAATGGCGGGAGGTCTAATAGTTATTGCGTTCATATATTCTAAAAGTGCAATAGACTTGGGAAACAGTGAAAGACTAGTAAGAAAAAATTACCAGTCTCAATAACTTGGTCATCATAGAAATTTTCAATTCCAAAGAAATTACGATAAATTTCAACTAACAGGTAGTCTTAAACTAGAACGGAAGGATATCGCAATTATGGAAATTATTGATACAATTAATGCAATTGATGCAAGTGGACCAAACTCTGGAACAAAGGTAGTGCTTTTTGAGAAGACTATGGTATGATTTCCACTCTGACCTTCTTCTTCCTGCCATACCATGTATACAGTATTGTTTAATGTAGCCATATCATTTTCATATGACTCACTTTTTGAATGGCTCAGGTTTGTCGGACTTTCAAATGTTGTACCTCCATCAGCACTTTTTGTGATCAAGATGTCAAATTTTCCAGTAGAGCTATCTGCCCAGCTTACATAGATATTTCCATCTGATGTAATTTGTGGCCACCCAGATGGACCAGGGTTATTACTTAGATTTATCGGTGGATCAAAGGTATCGCCATTATTGGTGCTCTTTGCAAAAAAAACATCATAATTTATGCCAGTCATTGTTTGAGTCCATGTGACATAGACATTGTTTTTCCATACTGCAAGTTGTGGATACCCCGAGTCCCCTTTTAGATTGCTAATGTCAACAGGTTTTTCAAATGTAGTTCCACCATCAGTACTTTTTGCAAAAAATATATCATAATTTCCAGAAGTATTATCCATCCACACCGCATATACATTATTTCCAGATGCAATCACTTCTGGTGTTCCAGATTGTCCAGCAGTTGTGCTTATATCAAATGGTACATGAAATGAAGCCCCAGAATCACTACTTTTGCTAAGAAATATCTCATAATCACCCCTACTATCATCTTCCCATAGCAAGTAGACATCATTTCCACCTGCAGACAGTTTTGGAATTCCAGAATTTCCCATATTGTGTGTTACATGTAACGGAGCACCAAAGGAATTTCCTTGGTCATTGCTTTTTGCAAATATGACATTAGTTGAATTATCTGCAGATTTTTCAATCCAAGAAGAATAGACAGTATTTCCAGATAGCGCAACTTGAGGAAATGCAGAAAGTTGGGATCCATCACTTAGTTGAATTGGCTTTTCAAAACTAGTACCACCATCAAGACTTTTTGTCATCAAAATATTTGAAGTACCAGATAACGCAGATTGCCATACCACATAAACATGATTATCCCCTTCTACAAATTGGGGATAGCTTGACTGTCCCATTGTTGTTGAGGACAAATTTATAGGATTACTGAATGTATATCCACCATCAGTGCTCTTTGAAAATAAGACATTAGACTTTCCAGATTCTGTTTCAGTCCAAATTGTAAAAATCCCATCACTTGAAACCAACAAAGATGGCAATTCAGAATCACCAGAAATAGAACTGATGTTAGTAGCATTTGTAAACCCAGGAGGTTCTACTTGTGCAAAGATTGGTCCAATTCCTGCAAGTACAAATAAACTCAAAATTATACCGATTGAAATCTTCATACATTTATCACAATTTACCAGTATAATACAGTAATCATGTGACACAGGATTATTTTAGATCTACCTTGTCTACTATGAGATTTAGTTCCACGTACTCTTTTGTATTAACTGCATTTGTAAGATGTACAGTTAGTGTCACAGAGTATTCAGTATCATTAACTGTTAACCTAGTTTTAATCAGAACGGGTTTAAAATCAGTGTTGGGGCCCAGCATGAGTTTAGGAATCTCTGTTGAAATTAGTAGGTCATGTGTAACTGCTTTGATTTTATAGGCCATAGTATCTGTAAAGTATACACCACCTCTAGTAGTTGGCTTTCTCACAGGAATTGTAGATTTGACAATAGATAATTTTTGAATAGAATATGATTTTTCTTCAACATACATAGTACAAGATAAATTTTGCATTTCAGATAATTTCACCAATACGTCTTCGTTTTCCATCATTTACAACATATTTTAAAAAAATCAACCACTAATAATCTTCTGTTTGTTATCACGGCAATACTTTTACAAGATCAATTCCATAGCCAATATCTGTGCAAAATTATGAAATTGACGTAACATGGCATTACCATAACGGTACAAAACATCCAAACGGAATGTTGCTCAACAGGTTTCATGTATATCACCCATCCCATAGACCAGCGCCATACAAAATATACAAGAACGCATCACAAATCAATCTACCATTAGACAAAACACCAATAGGTGTTTCTGCGCTTGATGCAATTTCAACAGAAAACATTGACAGTCACACCATCCCAGATCTTGATATGCTTGGAAAAATGTTGTATTTTTCATCAGGCATTACAAAAAAAATAAAGTTTCAAGGACTAGGAGAGATGGATTTTCGTGCTGCCTCTTGTACCGGGGCATTGTACCACATTGAGATTTATCTTGTCTGTTCTGATGTACCAGGACTTGGTGCAGGGGTTTATCACTTTGATCCAAAACATATGAAACTAGATACAATACGTCTAGGAGATTTTAGAAAATTTGTATCAGAATCTACCGCAGATGAGCCATTTACAAATCATTCTTCAGCAATTCTGATTTTTACAGATGTTCATTCCAGAAATTCCATAAAATACCAATCACGTGAATACAGACATGCATTTTGGGACAGTGGAACAATTCTTGCAAATACACTTGCTATCTCATCTGCTCACAATATTGCCTCAAAAATAATCACAGGTTTTGTAGATTCAAAAATATGTCAATTATTGGGACTAGATATCAATAAAGAAGCACCTATCGTAATTGTACCCATAGGACAAACAGCACAAACCATACCAATCTACCCACCCATGAAAGAAATTAACGTGGAAGTAGTCCCATCAGACTATGAAATAGAATACCCAGAAATTAATGCCATGCATGAATCATCCTGCCTATTAACAAATACAGAAGTAGCATCATGGAGACGTGAAATCACATTAGAGAGGAAATATTCTACCAAACTCATTCCACTTGGAAAAAATATCGTAGTTCAAGAGTCCCTAGAGAACACAATAATCAAACGTGGCTCTACAAGAAAATTTTCACTTGAATCCATAACATTTGATCAGTTGTCAACCATACTCAACCAGACAACATCAAAAATAAATTCAGACTTTACAAGATTGGAATTACTATCAGACATTTACATCATTGTAAACGCAGTAGATGGACTTGAATCAGGTTCATATTATTTTGTAAAAGAAAAAAATTCACTAGAGCAATTACGTAAAGGTAATTTCAGACATGCATCAGGAAATCTAGGATTGGACCAAGATCTACCATATGACGCAAGCGTTACAATCTTTTTCATGCTAAACCTTGATAAAATTTTGGATCATTTTGGAAATAGGGGTTACAGAATCGCTCAGATCGATGCAGCAATAACAGGAGGTAAAATGTATCTAGCATCGTATGCATTAGGTCTGGGGGCAACAGGACTTACATTTTATGATGATCTTGTGACAAACTTCTTTTCTCCACATGCAGAAAACAAGGAACCAATGTTTTTAATGGCAATTGGAAAAAAAGACAAATCCACCTAGAATGACTTTTTACGATATCGGGACAAAATGACTCGAGTATCTCATTTTCTACAGCATAACATGTTGGTTGCCATACTAGTAGAATTCTGAATGCTTATATTTTTACCACCTAACTCAAGAGGGATATGCATTCCAAAATTAGGTATGTCATACTTGTCTTACTTGTTTTGATACCATCGTTTGTAAACTTGGGAGTTCCCATATACAACAGGGAAACACCAGAGTTATTCGGACTGCCATTTTTTTATTGGTTTCAAACACTTTGGCTTATTGCATGTACCGGATTTTACCTTGCGTATTCCAAAATAGTGGAGAATAAACCATGATAGGCTCAGATGTTTTCATCGTATTTGTTTTACTGTTTATTGTGTTTATTGGATTAGGGTTTTACGGCAAGTATTGGAGAAAAGGAGATCTAAATCATGTACACGAGTGGTCACTTGCAGGAAGAAAGCTTGGAACTACACTAGTGTTTTTTCTCATCGGTGCAGATCTGTACACTGCATATAGTTTTGTAGCTATTCCATCAGGAGTATTTGCAAAAGGTTCACTATACTTTTTTGCAATTCCTTATGTGATGCTAACTTTTGCAGTAGCATTGGTTGCAATGCCTAGACTCTGGACACTTGCAAAAGAAAAAGGATACATCACAGCATCAGATTTTGTCAAGGACCGATTCAATAGCAAAACACTTGCAATCATGATTGCAATCACCGGAATTGTTGCAGAGTTACCATACATTGCACTCCAGATAGTTGGAATGCAGTCAGTGCTCACTGTAATGCTTGCAGGATATGCCAATTCACAGATGGTCCAAGAGATATCACTTCTTGTTGCTTTTGTCATACTGGCAGCATTCACATACACAAGTGGCTTGCGTGGTGCAACTCTTACTGCAATATTCAAAGATATTCTAGTATGGATAACAGTAATTGTTGTCATAGTAGTAGTACCAATTAGTATAGGAGGTTTTGGAAATGCATTCAAGGCAGCAAACAGCAGTTATGTCACACTACCAGAAAATCTAGTTCCAGCATATGCAACTCTTATTCTTGGCAGCGCACTTGCGCTCTACCTATATCCACACGCAATAAGTGGAGTACTCAGTGCTCAAAGTGCTCAAAAGCTTCGTAAAAGTACTGCATTACTACCACTCTATGGAATTGGGCTTGCAGTACTTGCATTAATGGGCATACTAGTTTATGCAGTTCCAGATGCAATGAAGTTCTTATCAGAATTCCCAGAGAGTTCACGTGGAGTACTCGTAGTTCCCTCATTGATTCTATACACCCTACCAAGTTGGTTCTCAGGAGTTGCACTACTTGGAATTTTTGTAGGAGGTCTAGTACCTGCCGCAATCATGGCCATGGCCCAAGCAAATCTCTTGACTAGAAACATAATCAAGGAGATAAAACCAAATCTCTCAGACAAATCAGAAATTAAAATCACAAAGATATCATCAACAGTTTTCAAGTTTGTAGCTTTAGGGTTTGTATTTTCAGTCCCAGCAACTTATGCAATATCCCTACAGTTACTTGGAGGAATACTCATTGTACAAATTTTACCTGCGGTATTTTTTGGATTATATACAAAGATGCTCAAAAAAACACCACTGATAATTGGTCTGATTGTAGGAATATCATCAGGCATACTCATGATAGAGACGGCAAACAGCTTTGGTTCTCTGACATCATCACTACTAAAAACAACATTTGGTCCAATATACATAGCAGTCATTTCACTTGGAATCAATCTTGCCATATCATTTGGCGGAAGCATAATGCAAAAAAATAGATCTAAAAAATCAAAACAATAAATTATTTATAAAAATTTAGAGAATGGTTTTACGATTACTCGTATTCCATAAGTTTCTTTTCTTCTAATAATGTATGAAGATTGTGGACTGCACGGTAAACTTCAGCCTCTTTCTTTGTTCCTGTGCATACTAGTTTTCCAGATGCAAATATGAGAACCACTGAACGTGGATCAAGCATTCTATGTATTAGACCAGGAAATTGTTCTGGTTCATACATACTTCTTGGGAGACTTCGTGCAGCCTTTTCCAAATGAACTTTACCGCCAAGACTAACAGAAGCTACTATATTTTGAATGGTAATTTCTGGATTCTTTTTTATTTTTATCTTGCCTTTTCGAAGTCTTTGTACCACGGTATTTACTGCATTTACTGCAGCTTCTTCTGATTTTGAACCAGTACAAACCATTTTGCCGGAGCTAAAGATAAGTGTCGCAGTTTTTGGAGACTTCAATCTAAAGACAAGGCCTGGAAATTGTTCAGGATGGTATTCAACGTCAGGAAATTCTTTTGTAATTGCCACGAGATCAATTTTTTGGTCTACTGAGGCAGAGGCAACCACGTTTACGATGTCGACAATCGGTTTTGTTTGTGGCATTTAAATAGGTTATAAAGTGGTACCATATATAACCAATTACATAACTACCATGACTGGAAAGGTAAAAGATCTTACAGCATATTTTGAAAGTGAAAGATTTAGATCAAAGAACTGATCGAATTTTTATGAAGCAACATAGTTTCCAAACAAGTTCAAATTTACCAAGACCATACTTCTTCAAACTTGATCTACGAATAAAATACAACAAATAGTAAAACATGTAATTACATTAGATATGTTTTTTCTCATATTGAATTAGATCATGTTTTTGTATATACACAACATCAGTCAGTTAATTCAATATGAAACATATAGTAGATTTATTACAATATATTAATTTCACTTACACACTTAGATACAATATTCAATAACGAAAATAGATGTGTTAGACACATCCATTATAGAATCATGTGGTATTATTGTGAAGTTAGATCTTTCCATTTTCCTTTTGCATTTAATCATGTTTAACATGAGAAAAAATTAGAAAAATATCTATAAAATTTTCATAGTATATATTTTGGGAAAAAATATTTCCACATTACATGCAACAAGATAGATCCAATAGAAGATCAAAAGATGATGAAATTAGGAATTTAGACATATCAAAGATAAAAAATGAAATGGAGACTGCGGATAAAATATTTTACGAGGAACTTTCAAGCAAGTATTTTCTTTTGGATAAATTTAGCATTGATCAATTAAGAGACATGTGTAGGAACCTGCTTGGTAAAGGTCCAGATGTAGAACATTATGAAGACAGGACTACAAAGAAGAAAATAGAATTACCTCAATACAAGGAGGATTTCATCCATTTTATAATAGAAGAGTTTAGATTTTCTGAGATCAAAGAGTATGCACTAGAAAAATGCATAGTTACTAGTTACTTTTTTGAGAAAGAATAGGCATGAAATCATCTAAGATAATACAGACAAACTAAGAAATTTTGTGCTAGTTACCAAACCATCAGATACGCCAATTCCAATAGTATAATTCCCAGGATTTACTCCCCTATCAGTTATGGTTAATGGTATAGAATCATCATAAGGAAGAGTTATCACATTAGAAGAAAATTTTACTGTCAAATTTCCAAGTGCCGCAGTAGGCGTGATTGAACTAGAGGCATTCAAAAATAACCGGTCAGGATTATGTGTCTTATCCATAATTTTTAAATTAACAATAGCTGCGCCACTATGACTCAATATTATTTGTGTCGTATTGAGATTTATTTCAAATGGGATTGAAACATGTCCGTTTATCATTGCAATCTTGTCTGTGTTCCATTCAGAAAACCAGAGAATTTTTTCATCCATCGGATCTTGTGAAATATTAAGAGGATAAGTTAGATAACCATCTTGTGGCAATGATGGAATCGAATATTCTGTTAATGTTTTATTAGACACATCAAAGCGTCCGATTTTATTTCCCTGATGTTCATTGAACCACAAAACTTTTGGATTGTCAGATCCTCGAATCCAGAAAGGAAGAGTTGTTGTGCTAAAAGCATTTTGCGATGTGGGATATCGTGTGATTTTTCCATTAGTAAGATCATAACTTGTAAGAAAGCTTGTGCCATGTTCAGTCAACCACAAAGTGTTTTCATCTACAAACAGATCGGTTGGAGATGAAAATAATGTAACATTATCTTGTGGAATTTTTCTAATAATCGAAATATTTTTCACAGTGTAATTATCTTGATCAATCTTATACTGGATAACATTTTGAGAACCCACATTGGCTACCCATATAGAATTATTTTGTAAAAATATTCCAGCAGGATTTGCGTGAGAAACAGTGTCAAAAGTAGAGACCGCATAGGAAGCATTTTGTGATTTCTCTATTACTCCTATTGTATCCCCACGTAACGTAGTAAACCATATTTTGTCATCTGCTGCAGATTTTATCTGAAATGGCGCCCCAGTTTCAGACTGATACGAATCAAAAATGCCACTCGAGGGATCAAATCTCCAGATAGATGTAGTTCCCAGAGGTGAGAACCAAATTTTCCCATCATCATTTTGCACAATAGCCCAAACCATAACAGAATGTGAACCAGGCTTTTCATAGTGTGTCTCCCCACCCTTGATCGCATAATGTTCCACTTCTCCGCTTTTTGGATCAACAGAATAAAGCGTAGCATTGTTGGATGTTACCCAAACCAGACCTGACTTGGTTACAACCAATCCATTTGGAGCAGAACCTGGCGGTAAAGAATATTCCTTGACATATGGATCATTTTTAGACACAATATCTGAAGGCATGACAGCAGTTCCAATATTTTCATAAACATAGATCAATAAGATCATAGTTGTTACAATTAGTGTAATTCCAAAAATTTTTTTTGATACCAATTTATTCAATATTAAATTGACAGTATCTGTCTTTATTAGTATCTCAAATCTTGTAAATTCTTTGGCAAAATGCAATATTGTCTACTACTTGACATCATCAAACATATAGTATGTTTTTCAATTTGGCAAATAGAGGCAACGTAATATATGAACAAGCTCAAGTCATTTTATGAATAAACGATTCTATCTTTTTTTACCGATATACTTGAGCTTCTTTGTGGGACTCGGCGTATACGAAATAGCACATCCTCCCTTTAGCACAGATTCAGCAAGAATCGGAGATTATGAAGTCAAGGTTGAAACTACTCCGTCTGTTCCAGAAGTAGGAAAAGATACGATGATACATTTCATAGTTCTTGACCAGAATGAAAACCCTGTTGATAATTTTAGAATGGGTGTTCAAATTTATTATAATGACAACATGGTTGATTCGTTTCCTTCGACAGACCATGATTCTGGAAAATGGGATTTAGATTACACATTCAACGAGCCTGGAAACCACGTAATCAGAGCCAACCTTGTCGATTTTAAAAATGGTGGAGTGTTATCATATGCATTCAATATGGGAGTCCTTAATTTCTACATGAATGTATTCACATATCTGATAATAGCTGGATTATCAGGCGCTGGAGGAATTGTAATTGCCATAATCTTGTTTCAGAAAAAACTTTGGTTCAAAAAAAGTAAAACATAGGGCGTGGTCTTTATTGCAGGGTTTTGGAGATTACCTCCTTTGGAATCTTACGCCATTGCGTGCATTCACATGAGATTCCTGCCAGACCACGCATCGTCAAGCCATTTGTAGTGACTCTACGATCACACATATAATATAATTTCAAATTATTTAAGAATTTATGCTAAAAATGCATTAAAAAAAATATTAGATAAAACATTTCTAGAAATACAATATTTTCTAACAATTATTACAAATATTTCAAACACTTGAAAGCGCTTTATCATTCGAGCATATTCCAAAATCTAGAATATCTAAACAAGCCAACCCAACCAGATATGAAGGAAATAATAGATAATGCAAATAATAGATACATCTCTCTTTTACGATGTGCCAAATCAAGATTTAGAAAGATGAATGCGCCAAGTCCTATCAGACCAAAGAAAAGTACCAGTCTACCAAGTCGTTTGAAATTCAACTAGTCACACACATCAATAGCCAAATATAAAACGGATCTGTTTTTGAAAGAGTTTTGTAAACCAGTGGAGATTCACATCATTCCGCATTTAGCATAATATTGTTGATGATACTCTTCTGCCTTGTAAAATTCCGCCGCAGGCACTATTTCAGTTACAATTTTCTTTTTGTATTTTCCAGATTTCCCAATATGTTCCTTTGACTGTAATGCTTGCGTCTCTTGCTCCACATCATGATAGAAAATAGCAGATCTATATTGGGTTCCAACATCTGGCCCCTGTCTATTTAGCGTTGTAGGATCATGATTATTCCAAAATATGTCTAGAATTTCGCCATATGAAATCTTGGAAGGATCATATTCTACTTGTACAACTTCTGCATGACCGGTCATATCGGTACAGACATCCTCATAAGTAGGATTTTTTGTTTTACCGCCCATGTATCCAACACTTGTTGACATAATTCCATTTCTTCGAAAAACATGTTCAATGCACCAGAAACATCCTGCTCCAAAAGTAGCTTTCATCTATAGCACAATACGTAATACAAGAATTAAATTCTATCGAGGAACAGACTTATTTTTCTGCATTTTCTGTCTTGCATACAATATTGCAATATAAGATACACAAGGTGAATGAAAACCTCTTTTAATCAGTGGATTATATCTACTGATTCATGAATGAAGAATTAATCGAACTTGTTGAACAATTAGCAGAGTTCGGCTACGGGGATTCGCTTAGGTTGGATGCCATATCTAAAAGATTACGCAATGAACAGCCCCTATATCCGTCAGACCAGAAATACGTCGACATGTTAGTTTCCAAATATCTCTATCCCCATGAGGAAGAGGTTGAAAAAATAAGAAAGATAGGATCATTAGAAGATAAAATACAAAAGGTAAAACAAAGATACGGAGGAGAGATTAACCCATCAACAGCCAGTAATCTTTCAGATCTATGTCCCAAATGTGGTTCCCCAGTACCAAGAATGTTTAGTTTTTGTTCAAAATGCAGAGCGTTTCATGATGAACACAATTTTATCGATACTAGTAATGCTCAACAAAAGAGGGAAAACCCGGTACAGAGATCTCAACAACCATCGGAAGATGCAACTATGAAACCATGCATTACATGTAATTCAAAAATATTCAAAACTCATGAATTTTGTCCAATATGTGGTGCATATCAAGGTAAAAATAAGTTAAAAGATGCCAAAAAATCCCAACCCAAGCAGAAAAAATATATCGGTACCGCAATTGCTGGAATAATATTCATCATCCTGGGCATTATGCCAACCATATCTTTATTCCAATATTCATCTCTTTGTAGTTCCATTTTAGGACAGTTAGCACAAATTTTCAATTCACAAATACAAGAATCATGTGGCTATATCCAATTACTAACTACCGGAGGCTACATATTCTTCGTCATTGGAATAATACTACTTTTGGTCAGAGCAGTTAAAAGAAAAAGATCATAGAAAATTTTGTTGCCACATACATAATGAAGCGACTGGACTATTTGTGAATTTGAAAAATAATTAGATTACAATCATCATCTAGAAAGAAGATAGAGAGAACTTATTACATCTTGATCAGTTGCCTTACCATCAGTCCAGAGACACAGCGTTGCCTTATCAGGTGTTGAGATTACAGAGTCTCCTTGTAGAGACATCATATTATTTGATACAAGATATTTCATACTAGTTGATAATTGGTTATCAGATATTTCTCCAGTACACCAAAATCCCACGGTCTTCTTGGTCCAAGACGGAATATGACTTTGATCGACTACTACAGATATTGAAAATGTCTTTATTACAGAATTTCCATTTTGATCCTTTGCAGCACAAGTCACTGTTGTAGTTCCCGTCATGAAAAAAGAACCAGAGACTGGACTACATATTGGTTCTAGTAGAGTCGATAATGCGGTCGAATTTATATAATTTACATTTGTTCCAATTGAATTTGATGCATAAAACACCAGTGCTTGTGGAATCAAAGATAGAGATGAACTAGAACCAAAAGTGGATACATTAGAACTAGAGCTTGAACTAGATGATCCACTCGGACCAGAGTTGTAAGTAGGCTCACCATATGATCCTCCACCAACTGTTACAAACACACTTGAAGGCATGTTTGGATCATTGAATCGAAATTCTAACGTAGAACCCATCTCCACAGGAAATCCTGCAATTGATTTTGGGATCTTGACACTTACTTCGAATGTATCGGTATTAGGTCCAGTCTCCCTCATCGCATATGGATTAACATCGAAGGCACTATCAGATAATGTAGTTTGAGCACCTCCCATGTGAACTTCAATCATGCTAAGCGGGATATCATCAGGGGTCTGAGAATCAAGATTATAATTTGGTGCATATATATCCAGTTTAAAATATTGTCCAATTCTAACATTGGGCGAAGAACTCTCTACAGGACTTGAGGGAGCATTTGATAAAACTACAGATTGTGTCACGTCAGTAGGATTTCCAGAATTATCCGCTCTCTGATGATATGTCATTAATACAACATCACCATTTTGTAGAGGTTTTCCACCTACAGAGTCAGGTAATGTAAGCTCGAGTTGAAAAACCCCCGTATCTATTCCAGTTTCCACCATTTCATCAGGTCCAGATATTGAAACTCCGTTTATTGTAAAATCAACAAGTCCAGATGTCGATATCGTCATCACTGCACGATGATCAGTTGACAGATTAGAATCAGTCACATAAAAAGTTAGAACAGTCCCAGGTGTTGCAGGTTCTGCATAAGAAAGATACATAGGTAACAAAAGTAAGAGAATTAAAAATCCACTCAGGTGTGATGTATTCATAAAGCACCCTTTCTAGATGTGGATCTGATTTCGCTTGTAATAGAATCAGAATTTGCAATCAAAGATTTTAGAACAACCTTGGTTGTATTAATGTCGCTTTCAGATATGCCTCGATAGATCATTTTTCGAAGTTGTAGAATTATGACAATTATTGAATCCACTGTTGATTCAGCTTTTTTTGTAAGAAATATTCTATTATTTCGCCTATCCTTAGAATCTGCAACTCTTTTGACCAAACCATTTTTCACCATTTTATCTATCACAGGCACAAGCGTACTTCCATCAACATTAATTTTTTCGGCAATCTCTTTTTGTGTAGGCCCATCAACAATATTGAGGACTAGAATAACTTTCCATTGTGCAGGAGTTAGTCCTAACTGTTTTTTCATCTCCATCTCCGCAAGTCGTTCCTGCGATTTTGATGCAAGTGCAATCAATGTTCCAATACTATCACTAAGATCAAGTTTTCGCATTATATTCATACCACATACTGGTATACAAATGATTGGTATACCAATAGTTATATACCAACAAGTCAAATATCATACCATGATCACATCAAAGACACGTAAGATCATCAAAGTTCCATCCACAGTGACAAGTCATGCAAGAATATTATAAAAGGTCATTACAATTTGTCTTTTTTACAATCATAATAGCATGCACAGTATTTTCTTTTCCAGCATCCTATGCTGACAGAATGATCACACTACAAAAGGTGTCCGACGTAAAAGAAGAATCCCTGCTCAATACAATATCTGATGTATCACAATATTCCAAGATATTTCCTGACAATGTGAAATACGTGAAAATATTAGATAACAATACAAGACTTGTCGACATTAATGCCGGAATAAACGGCATATTTTTTGATACTCAAGCAATATGCAAGACAGACTCAAATGGAAATTACATAGTAGACGTAATATCAGGAGACCTCAAGGGAACTATCATGACTACTAGTTTAGAAAAGACATGGGGTTTTCACGGTCAAAAAGATGGAGGAACAATTGCAAACATTTCTTTAGATGTAAAGACATCAGGACTTTTAGCATGGATGATCAATTTTGTTCCAGACAGTTCAGTCTCAAACGTATTGCAATTTGGATTTGACAAGTTTGTTCAACAAGCACAAATGCAACAAGTTTAGACGAATTTTATTTTGTGGTACTAGTCTTTTTGAGAAGTTTCGGTTTTAATTTAGTATTATTTTTTAGAAGTTCCAGTGCAATTGTTTTATTATTTAATGCCAAGTCAAATCTTTTGTCAATCTTTAGAGCAGCGTTGAAACATTTTATTGCATCTTTTAGTAAACCAAGCTCTCCCAACGAGAGACCTTTGTACGCTATTGCCAATGCATATTTTGGTTGAATCCTCAATGCATCATCATAACAGTCTATAGCATCATGGAATTTTCCAAGCGTATGCAGCACAGAACCTTTGTTTACAAGAGCATCCAAGTTATTTTTTTCAATCTTCAACGCTTCATCATAGCACTTTATTGCTTTGGAGTGTTTTCCAAGTGTTTGTAGTGTAACACCTTTGTTTATCAAGGCGGTGATATTTTGGGGCTCTTTGAATAAAATCAGATCATAGAATTCTAACGCCAAGGCATATTTTCCTTCTTCACATAGATCATATGCCTCATCTAGAAGCGAGGATTTCATTATCAAGGGTTAAAATCTGCAGATATTATATTTTTAGAATGCATGATTACAATTATTGGCCAATACCAATTAAATCAAGTACAGAACTAAGTTTATGCGATCAGAAAGAAATGATCACGTGCCAAAATACAAAAGTTGTTCTTGGTATCTGTCTACAAATCAATAACAATACATAATTTCTTGATCAATAAATAATGGAACAAAATTCACAACAATCTTTAACAGCAGTTTCTTGCAAAAATCCAATGCATACTATAATCTTTGATTTTGACGGTACAATAGCTGACACACTGTCAGTAGTCATAAGAATTGCAAACAAATTTGCAGATCATTATGGATACAAGAAAATTCCACTCAGTGACTTACCAAAACTACGAGAGAAAAAACCAAGTGCAGTCTTAAAACATCTTGGAATATCAATATTCAAACTTCCAATTGTAGCAAGAAAGATAAGATTTGAAATGAATAAAGAGATCATCAATCTAAAGACAGTAGTTGACATAAAAGAGACACTCGTATACCTCAAAGAAAATGGATGTGTCTTGGGAATATTGACTACAAATTCTAGAGAAAACGTAGTTGAATTTTTGAAGAAAAATGATCTGGAATTGTTTGATTTTGTCTATTCAGGAAGAGCAGTTTTTGGCAAGAGTAGATTATTGAAAAAAATGATGAAAGAGAAAACCATTCCACATGAAGATCCAATCTATGTAGGTGATGAAATAAGAGATGTAGAAGCAGCCAAAAAGGCTGGAATCAGAGTAATAGGAGTAGCATGGGGATACAACACCAAAAATGCTTTGCTCAAATTTCATCCTGATCATGTAATAGAAAAACCAGAAGAGCTCAAAGACATCATCTTAAACTAGGCCAGACATCTAACCTACACTTGTTTCAGTATTTTCAAGAGTTAACAATTTCAATAGACCCAGCAATAAAGAAAATGAAAACATTGTCATTCCCACTAAGAAATTAATTGACAAATCGGTAATTACATAACATTCAGATTCGAAGAAAAACTAGTTTTCAAGTTAGTTTGAAATAATACATAACAATGTATCTAGTCAATGAGTTCCGATGTAACAGAGGATGAAAGAAAGACACTCACACCAGAATCAGGATTTGACTTGTGTGGAATTGATTACTTTGAATCATTTGGAAAGAGACTGTACTTTATTGCACATTATGAAAGATATCAAGATGCATTACAAGCAAAAAAAGAACGAGACAGACCAGATGAGTATCTAATTTTATACAAAGGCGCAATATGATATAATTGTAACATCGTTTGTTATAATTTATTGGGTTTTAGAATTTTGTTTTTTATTGGATATACCTTTGAAAATTCTTACAGCTTCTAGATGAGAGCAGTTTGCCTTCAATCCTTTCCCATGATGAAATTTATAGAAATTCTTAAACCCTTCACAGTCACAACTGTCTGATGTTACCATATACGACTTGGAAGTATCGCTTGAAGATTTTACTTGGTACAAGTCATTGTCAATCATGATCACTCCATTTTTTGCAAGTGCTTTGGCCTTTTTTATGGTATTAGCGCTCATGTATCCCACAATGTATCTCAATTAAATAATCCTTAAGTTTTTTCAACATAGTTGAATAACATGTCTAAAGAACCAGAAGATGTAGAATCTGAACTAATAAAACAAATGTTTGATGAAATAATGAAGATGATTCGTCAAAAACAAATCAGGCTAGAAACCATCATTCAGAGAACAATTGAACAAGAAACCATACAGCAAGAGTCGTTTAATCGCATATACCACATCCTTACAGAGCACGGTAAAAAGAAACAATGGTTATCACCATAGCAAAACCCAGATGTAAAACCATAGAGTTATCACATCAGGCACGAGAATCAAAAGGACTTCAACATCATACAAAATAAAAAAATTGGAGAGGTGTCTTTGGTAGGACCCCTCCAAGAAAGTTAGACGTACATAGTCAAAATGCTGACTAAGAGACACATATTATGTGAATTACATATTGACCTGACTTTCAGTTATGATACATGCATTATTAGATATATGATTAGTTCAATAGAAAAGCTTAGTTTTCATAATATCAGCTGATAAAAATTAGCCAATTGTGACAAAATAATTTTTAATAGAACTATAATTTCACGTTTAGGTTTTTTATTTTTTGAATTATATCATCATGTTCTGATTCTGGCTCAGTTGACAGTATCAAGAGTCCATCGTCAAGAAACAAAGTGATAAGTTTTACTTTTTCTTTCGAGGTTATCATCCAATTAGTCTTGCCAAGCTTTTCGTTAAACATTTCATCCCAAGATGCTTTGACAGACGCTTGATAATGCACCATATTACTTAGTTCTTCATCAAGCAATGGTGTTGCATTTGATTGTCTAACAAAAGTAACCAGTTTTCTATCCTTGATTCTACCAACAAAACGAATGGCATTATCAAGTTGGAGAATTTGACCGTATGGATCTGCTTGTTTTATGCGCTGTGCCAATTATTGGATAATTAATCCCAAAGGAAATTTAACTCTATGCTAGAATACAAAAACAGATCATGCCAAACGAAACGGACAACATGTTTGAAAATATAATAGAAAAACACCAGATCGATAAAAAAACTATGTTGTTGATGCAACAGGCTTTGAATAGAATATATGCAATTGATGAATCCAAGACATTTGAATACGAACCAATTTATGAATTTGAGAGAAAACTATCTCATCTAAATAAACTAAAGAAAAAAGCAACCGAATCATTTAGACCATTTGCAGAAGCATATCACACATCCCTTTGCGCAGCCATGGGAGCTCCCATGATGAATTCAATAGAAAAATCAAGAAATGCTGGAAATTACGAGGTATTTTACGAGTTATTTGGACTGACAAATGCAAAAGCCAAGAGGTTTGGACTTGCAGCACTTTACTCATCAATCAAGGGTCAGAAAAATCAAGTACCAGACACATACAACATAGTGTTTGACAGAGATTCGCCTTGGACACATAGGAATGAGGTAGAACATATGGAAGAATACGCCAGATATCATTTCAACAGATATATGATAAATCATGTAGTGGATAAGACATCAAATCCATTTGTTTCAGTGATAGAACTATACGAACACGGTGCCGCGGATTTTATATTCATGCAAACAGAGCAAGATGGAACAATTAAGGAAAGACTAACGACATTTCATCCAATCAGTATTCCAAAGATAGGAAAGGTTATTGCCGTACATATGATAGGAGATGAAAAACTAGTTCATTATAGAAGATGGGGTGAGCCATATTTTACAATTAATTCAGTCAACAAACATACAAAATTGAAAATAATAGGAATTGCAAATCAGAGATTTATTTCAGATTAAAGTTTAGCTCAGTTTGTTTGGATCTTTTTTCCATATTCGGACACCATCAACGAAGACCTGTTCTGATTCTTCAAATACAGTATGCCACCTGCCATCATGTGGAAAGAGTTTATTCATTTCTTCTATCTTATCATTAGTAGGAAATGTATTGGTCAATGCACCCCAGCGCATGTTTGGAACTTTAGGCATTATTTCATTGATGTCTTTCATAACACCATTCATGTTAAAACAACTAATAAAATACTATTCATTTGTTAAAAGTGACTAGTTTTCACGATTCCTAGTCAATTAATTCACATGTGTCGTAGTACTATCATGACAACAATAGTAGGAATCAAGACAAAAGATGGAGTAGTATTAGGATCAGATAAAAGAGCAAGCAAAGGCTTTTTCATAGGATCAAAGATAGTACAAAAAATTGCAAAGATAGACGACACTCTAGCTGTTGCAATTGCAGGGCAACTTTCAGATGCAGAACACATCATCAAGGTGACAAAAGCAGAACGAAGACTCATAGAATTGAGGAGAGGATTTCCCTTGACCATAAAAGAGGCCACGCGGTTGATTGCAAATATCACCTATTCAGGCCTTAGAAACTACCAACCCTACTATGTAGAATTACTAGTCGCAGGAGTGGACAGAGATGGTGCACATGTTTTTGCAGCAGACATGAGTGGAGCAATTACAGAAGAGGATTTTGCATCTTCTGGTTCAGGTTCACCTATTGCATATGGTGTACTTGAAAGCTTGTATAACAAAGACATGACAAACAAACAGGCAAGTGATATTGCATCACGTGCAGTATCTGCTGCAATGGAAAGGGATCCAGGGTCTGGGAATGGCATCAACATTTTGACCATACAAAACTTGCAAAAGGAGGCAATGGCGTAAATGTCAGAAAGTCAAAACGGTAACAGATTTCCATTCTATGGTCCACAGGGAAGACTAGTTCTAGTAGATAGTGCCCTTGAAGCTGTAAACAGAGGTTCGACAACTATTGGAATCAAAACTCCAAACTTTGCAATGATTGCAAGTCAGATAAAGCCAACGCATCCATTGATGGAGCCTTCAGAGAAGATATTCCCAATTGATTTCCACATTGGTGCAACCGGTGCAGGATACATCGGAGACATTCTGCAGCTAATTGACACACTACGACTAGAATCACAAAAACATCGACTCACATACGAAACACCAATAGATGTAGACTCTTTGGCAAAACATCTTAGCAGTTTTCTCCACAACTATACCACATATGCAGTAAGACCACAGGCTGCATCGATAATAATTGTTGGTGAAGACCAAACCGGAATCCAGTTGTATCAAGTAGATCCTAGCGGGACTTTCTTCAGAGGGTCCGGATTTGCAATAGGTCAAGCATCAGAAACTGCACTTGATGTAATAACAAACGAATACAGTAAAGACATGAAATTAGACCAAGCAATCGAATTGGGTAGAAAGGCAATTGAGAAATCACTTGGAGAAAAACCCATAGTGGAAACAGGAATAGTTGAACCTGGAAAGGCATTTCGTAAGATACGTACAGATAATGCCTAGAATCCAGGATACTATTTTTCTTTTTAAAACTGAGAAATTGAAACAGTAAGTCATACATGAAGACAGCTAAAAAATATCAAACTAGCAGATATTGATACAATAATGAATACAACATATCAGCAATTTGTTTAAAATAATTGAAGACCGGAAATGTCAACCTAGAAAGCAATCAAGGTTTTTTCGATGACTCTGATTCTTCAAGATCCAATACAATACTTTTGAGGACTATTTTTACACCTTTTAGAATTCGTAATCCATGTTTTTTTGTAGAACTATCTGTAATCACATGTATAGTACACACTCATCACATAAAAGTCTGATCTTAAATTTCCAAGGTTTTGAAAAAGGCAACTATCTCTTGAACATCAGTCAAGTCTCCAAGATACGATTTAATTTGAGATATGACAGAAGAATATTCATCGCCATATACCTCTCGAAGTACTGTTTTCAGGTATTGTGGATGGTCATAACAATCTCCAATTTTACAATCATAAAGAGAACCCAGTTTTGCCAATACTAGATGATAATTTGCGTTACCTCGCCTCATAAGTACAACTTCTACGTATGAGATCACGGCTAACCTGTACGGTTCAGAATGAGAATCCATTTCAAGACATTAATTCGCTATTTTATAATATTTTGTGTCATGAAATTCCAAAGGAAAACTAGTTAACTATCAGTTGTATAGGTCAAAAGATCCACTGTATCGGTTTTCATTATCATGCTGTGCCTGATTCGCTTTGAGCAATTTGGTGATATGTTCAAGTATGCGGTGTGCGTTTATAGTGGCTTCTGACTTGTCTTTTGCGCCCACTGCATCACTTTCCACAACTGCATATCTGGTGACCAGTTTTAGATGGACATGATATTTGTCATCACTTGTCCACTGTAACACGCATCCTCCATCGCCCTCAACTATACCAATCCACCGGAGTGTGCCAAACCATTTGCCAAGTAATTTCATCACAATATCTTCAACTTTTACAGTGGTTGGTATGTAGAGCTGAATTATCTGCTCGAATTGAGTATGTTGATGTGAAATTGTCTTGGAAAGATTTTCAAGATCAATCCGAGATTTTTTTACAAGCACCAAGTCAAGATTTTTTGTAAGCTTGTAGCCATGATCTGTTTTTTTCACAAGTCCTGCACTCTCCAGTCTATGCAAGGATCTAGCCAAGCTTTGCTGATGAAGTCCTAATCTTCGTACAAGTCCATTAAATGTATATTGGTTGTCATTAACATTACTGTCTTGATTTAGTAGTGACAAGACTTTCTTGTCGTTTATCTGAAAATCGTCAAGTGATATATCAGATAAGCTATCAATTATTATTTGGACCATTTTATCATCTACCTTAACTTCTTTTTCGTTTCCTGGTTTTTCTTCTTTTTCAAGCGAATCTTTTGTATCCATATTTATCAATTCCAAATAGTCTCTTTACTTATTTAAAACTAGTTTAGCTGTTATCATTTGATTTGGCTCAAGTATTGCACTACTATGAATAGATTTCATCAAGTTGCCTGCTTTTTCCAAGATCGTATAATCACTTAGGTTGAATCTATTTTTTCTGGACTTTGTATTTCTTGAATTTAGCCGTAGTTTATTATTACAACAAGGACATCGCACTCCAGCAGATAACGAGTCTACAAATATTCCACGTATAGAGCAAGGTCGTTGTCCTGCTGCAAATCTATATCCTCCTACTGGCTTTTTTGCCGCAAATCGATAACAGATTCCTTTGCATTTCAAATCTCTAACCCTCTATTATGAAAACATATGTCATCCCAAATAAAATAGACTAGGATTGGTAAAACCTAGTCACATGTATTTTTATACAAAGATAGGACACAGAAGCAAAATAGATGCATAATCAAAGAATTCATCAGAACAGAAGACATCAATTACCTAGTTCTTGTTTCTTTTCAGAAATGAAAGCCACTTTCTTTTTGATTTCTCCTTTGGAAGTACAGGTTGTTCGTCTTTCACAAGATTTGTTAGTAGTTCACAATAATAACATCATTGGTACATTTGCCAATTGTACCAAATTATTTTAATTGTACAATTAACAAAATACTATAACTAGAATGCCATACTCATATTTGCTATAACTCTTGTGCTATTCAGTCACACGGCATTCTAGTTTTGATTTAACTTCAAGATCACATTTAGCATGACAGATGCATTGATTTTAAATAGACTAGTTTTGTTGTTTGTTGCGTGTAATGGCAATCACTGCAATTACAATCCCTGCAACGCCAATCCCAATACCAGTCATGCTTATCATATACAATCTATCAGTTGTGTCCTTGACTTGTTGAAAAGACTGTATGACGTTTGAAACACTATTTGATGCAGTATCGGCATTATTTTTTGCGTCTTCAATATCACTTGTCAATTGATTTACCACCGTACCCATTTGATCCATATTTACAGATGTATCTGATGATGAACCAGTAGATGGTGGAAAGTTTAGAGTATCAATACTTCCAACATCATCTAATGAAATTTCAGTGTCTATTGTTTGATTCTCAACATTTCCTTTTAAGATAAGACTATAGGTTCCAACCCTTGTTGGAATCAATGCTGCATGGTATTGCCCATCAACAGTACTACTAGGAAGAAAGTCAAGTGAATTTATTACACTACCATACTTTACAGAAATTTTCATATTTTTTAGTGCATCAATCACAGGCGTTGCACTATCTCCACTTCCTTTCTTTATTGTCACTTGTGCAGCATTAACCAACCCAGTATACACTGGTTCATTATCCCAACCAACTTGGACTATATAATTACCAAAAACCTTTGTGATATGAGCTTCAGCAGGTTTTACAAAAGTTGGAGAGATGAATACCACAACTGCAATAAATAATAAGAAACCAGTAGAGATCAGAACTGGATTTTTTGTAGTCATTGTTTTACAGATTTAAAATCCAAGTTGTGATCTGAATCGAGTTACAGTAATTACACCAGCAATTGAAACTATAGCCAAGAGCGCAGGCAATTGGAATTCAGGTACTGTTGTATTTGCACTAGTAACACCAGGTATATTGTAAGCGCTTATTATGACAGGATGAATATTGACATGAACATCCATCATTACAGTGTTCCCATCAGCCTTGTTATTCAGATCCTGTATTAGTTTTGTAAATGCCACAGATATTTTTGTATTTGAATCAGATTTGTCTTGATTATTTGTAGCAATATCATTAAACATACTTTGTGCCGCTGCTGTGAGACCCACCGAGTTTTCATATGCATTTTGATCTACAATGGTACTTGACATTGACGACATTCCAGACATGCTACCTCCAGACATGCTACCTCCAGACATGTTCATTTGTGACATATCATTTAGATCAACAGGCGAGTTTATTGCCTTACCATATTGTCCAAGGGCTTCTTTTAACACATATACAACAGCCAGTGCGTGTATGGTAGAATTATCAAGTTTATCAGGATCAATTCTCACCTGTATGGATTCATCAAGATAAGAATTGAGTTTTGAAACATCATCATTTACAGCACCCTGATTTCCTGCTCGTGCATCAGAAAGAGTTGCATTTATTGTAGACGGTATTTCAGTTTGTAACAAGGTGTTTCTTTCCCCCATCTGTATAGTATCATTTGCATTCCAGTACATACCCAGTGTGTTAGAATAATAACTAATTGCATTTGTGTCACCAACATGTTTTGCAACCAATCCCGTTTCGGTTTTAATCTCGGTCATTTTAGCAAGCCAGTCAGCACTTTCATCATCACCAAAAGTATGAGCAAATACAGGATGTGTGTAAATCAGACCAGATGTTATAATCACAGATAACAATAATGCAAATAACTTACTACCCACATTAAAACGAAGATCAACATAGTTTAAAACTCTTTCAGTACAACAATCGAATACAAGGTCCCTTAAAAATTTAAGCCATGTAAAACAACAAATTGTATTCTACTATGATCGTATCACAAACTGAGTAAGAACAATATATTAAATTAGATATTACAATAATCATCAATGTTCAAGTTTAATAGAAAAATAAAATTACAATTAATTCTCATCGTCATAATAATTTCATCCATCATCATTCCAAATGCTCCAAAATCTTATGAACATGCATTTGTAGAAAAAAGTAATCCTGTTGCATCACAATCACTTTCAATACCACCATCAGAAGTAGATGTATACTTTAGTGATCCTATAGATATAAGATATAGCGAAATCAAAGTTTTAGATTCAGATGGAAACCAGATTCAAGAAAATGATCAACATTACATCGGCAATGATCAAACGGCTCTGAGTGTGTCGCTACCATCAAATCTCAAAAATGGAATATATACCATATCAACAAAAGTTTTAGATCAAACAGACGGTCATGTTACAGAAGATGCATTTGCTTTTGGGATAGGACAAGATGTTCCAAAAAACATTGTAAGCAATCTAACATCAAGCAGTTATCAAGATCTTTCAATACCAGAGACCATAGCTAGATTTCCATCTCTTTTAGGACAAATTATTGTTGCAGGCATTGCAGCATCTACTCTATGGTTATGGAATCCAATATCTAGAATACCAAAACTTGGCGATTCGCTGTCACAGATTAGACATAAGATAGACAACAGTATGACAAAGATGGCAGTACTTGGATCTATCATTATTTTAGCATCAGGTTTTGCAATGATAATTGTACAAGCATTGTCCATAAATGCGAGTATACTTGATGCAATTTCTACAAAGTTTGGTAACATATGGGTTCTAAGAATGATTACATCATCAATATTGTTTGGATTATCATTTACATTGTATCAAAAAACAAGAAAATTTCCAACAGTTATTGCGAGAAGACATGCCACATTGTTACTAGTTACAAGTTTTTCAGTGTTGTCGACTACAAGTTTGATTAGTCATGGATCAGCCACTGGTCAAATAGTACCATTATTGCTTGACTTTTGCCACAACGTATTTGCATCATTATGGATCGGTGGAATAATTTACCTAGCATTTGTAGTGATGCCACACATAAAACAGATTACAAACTCAAACACTAGTCTTCTCACATTATCTATTCTCATTCCAAGGTTCTCAATACTTGTAATTGCAGTTCTTGGCGCAGTGGTAATCACTGGTCCATTTTTACTCTACGCATTAGAAAATAATCTGGCTCTGACATTGGCATCATTTTATGGTAAAGTCCTCATAATCAAGCTCTTGCTCGCGGTTGCTATGATAGTACTTGGCATATACCATCAAACATTTGTAAATAATAAAACAATTTCATCAATATTAAACAGAACCACAAGAAATGCAACAATACAAAACACAATTAAAGATGTAAAACCAATTCTTTCCAAATTTGATACAAGTATAAAAATCGAGGCAGTTATTGGCATTGCATTGATTGCATCTGTTGCAGTTCTAGTTGATTCAGGTTTGCCCTCAAGCGAATTTGAGAATCAGACACAGTCATTACAAAATAAAATATTTGCACTCACTACAAACGACAATTCCAATACACAGGAATTCTCTCAAACAGATTTCATAGAGAATGGAAGTAGAACAGTATTATCAATGAATCCATTTTTTACAGGAAATAATGATTTTACCATATCATTTTTGGACTCGAATAAACATCAAACAGACATGAAATCCGCACAGATTAAACTGACACAAACAGATAGTGGAATAGGACCAATTACAATTAACACAAATAAAACAGATGTTGGAACTTTTACCGCCAATGCAGATTTTGGATTTCCAGGACACTGGACCGTGAGAGTTGAAGGAGTGCAAAATAAAGAAGACTCACTCAATTTAGTATCAACATACAATTTATTCCTCAAACCAAAACTAAGTAATTTACAGATAGACATGAAGGAATACAAAACTCCGGAGAACAACAGTACACCAAGATATCCAATTTATGACAATGATAGAAACAAGATATGGGTAGGAGATACAACCCTCAAAAGCGGCAAAATACTTGATTTCGATCTAGGAACTTACAAGTATACTGAACACAAAATCAATGGATTGAACAGTGTAGTATACATGGTATTAGATTCTCACAACACTCTGTGGTATATCGACTATACACAGAAAATTTTAGGACATTTCAATCCAGATAATAACTTAAATCAAAATTATTCTATTCCAAATCAGGGAGTTCTCACAAGTATGGCAATAGACAATAACAATACAATCTGGATCACATCTGCAAACACTAATGAGATCATCAAGTTTGACACTAACACAATAAAGTTTGATTCAATAAAGCTGCAAGACAAATCAGACCCATTAGACATTGCAGTAGATAACACACATGGTAAGTTATGGATAGTTGAAGGTATTGGAAAGATATCAAGCCTAGATATTTCAAACAACAAAGTAACAGAATTTGCACCATCTGGGAATTACACCATGGATGGACCTACTGCAATAATTTTAGATCCTCAGACCGGAAAAATATACATTTCAGAGCATGAAGGTCAGGCAGTATCCATCTTTGATCCATTACTTGAGACATTCAAGAAAATACAATTGGATCCAGATTCAGATAATCTTCCATATGGAATGGCTTTTGACAAATATCATAATCTATGGATTGCGCAACATACTTTTAACAAGATTTCAATAATAGATCCAAGAACTGGAGATGTCATTGAAAAAAACATCCCATCACCAGATAGTTGGGTACAATGGTTAACATCAGATTCACAAGGAAACATCATAATGGCCGAAGAGAGAGCAAATGCTCTTGCTATAGCGACAATATCATCTGGACAACCACAAAATAATCAAGAAAATATCACGCCAATCATTCCAACGTTAAATTTCGATTACGCTCAAGTTATGGCTCCAACTATTTCAGGACTGTTAATTTTGATTGCATTTTTCTATTCTAAAAGTGTATTAGATTTAAGAAAAGCTTCAGAACAAATAAGAAAATCATATGAATTTTCAACCTAAATCCAATCACATATTTGATACAGGGATCAAAGACAACAAGACATTGATAATTTCTACATCGCAATGATCAAACATATCACAAAATGATAATGACTTTGACGATTGTACCACAGGATTTTTAATTTATCATATCATTATATCCAAGTCAGATATGACCATTTCAACATTCAAACCCGGTGAAAGAGTAAAAATAATAGGAGAAAAGGAGGATTCTACTAAAATTTACAGTATAAAGAAAATTTCTAGATATCAAAATGAAATTACTTTATACATATTAGAATCAGAATATAATCAAATATCAAGATTGTATTATGAAACAAAAAAATCATCTCTTGAGAGGATCAGTTCTACAGAAATTAGATCGCGTGACTTTCACAATCAATGATTAAAATCAAATATTTGGTACTTGTAAAAATATCACAAAAGTCATGTAGAAAATTTGTAAAATGCAACATAGTAAATACTTTCAAATTTCAACTCCAATCTTTGTTGTATGAGCGCACCAGTCATACAACAAAGAACAGAGTAGATGAAGTCGAAACCATATGCTATCATTACAACAGTATTTTATAAAATAAGTAAATTGGTACATTTATCGAATATACCATTTATAATGAATATCACTCACAAAACTAGAAAGATATTCGAGAATTGTACCAGTTCGTTTAAATTCAATTTTTGACTAATGTATGCCATGTCCACGTATAGCAACATCATAGAGAATAGATCTAATTTGCTGACTGTGATAATGTTTACAATCATAGGTGTTTTGGCAATACCAGTAATTTTGCCACACATTTTCCACGAATTTCAAATCTTTCACATATTGATTCACCTATGCGGCATCAGCTTGGCAGTTTTCTTGAGCATAGTATCAGCAATTGCATACTCCAGAGTCAAAACAAAAAGATTATTTTTTACAATGTTAGCATTTTCCCTCTTTGTAATAGCTGAGGCATTATCACTTGTAGATGCAGCATGGCAATACACATATTATTTGGGCCCGTTTCCAGCAGGTGAGATTGGACATTTCTTTGAATTGTCAACATTGGGAATGTTTGCACTCAGTGTCTTTAGGAAGGATTAGTAATGAATAGAGAAACAGAAATAATTAACATTATTGAAAAAAACCCTGGAATAAAATTCAGAGAAATAATGAGAGAGACAGGATTAAAAAATGGAGTACTAAGCTACCATGCAAGAAAATTAGAGGAAAACGGTAGTGTAAAAATAGACAGAAGATCAGGAGAGACCAGATTCTACCCACTCTTTGTTACAGAAGAAGAATCAGTATTGATAACAAGTCTCAGACGGGATACCCAAAGGTACATCCTGTTATCATTGCTAGAAGGTAAACCACTTTTATTTAATGAAATAGTTCAAAAAGTAAAAAAAGCTCCATCAACAGTTTCTACATTTCTTGCAAAACTTGTAGATGATGAAATAGTAGAGGTGAAAATCATCGAACTAAAGAAATTATACTTTTTGAAAAACATAGACATGGTACATGAAATTATAGAAAAATACAATCCAATCTTACTTGAGAGAACTGCATACAACTTTGCAGATACATTTGCAAACCTATAGAACAGTAATTAAACTAGTTTCCAAAGAGTTGCTCTGTCACACACAAAGAATCTAGTTGATGCGATCAGATGAGAAGATGCCTACTATTTATTTAGAGTAACAAGATAAGATTACAAATTGACAAAATGGGTGATTCTAGTCATAATTTCAAGTGTATTTCTCCCAAGCTTTGTTTTCATGCCAGCACATGGTGACGGTCTTGCAAGTGAGATATTACCACCTGAGATGATTGGAAACAAAAATGTCACCCTGTCAATAAATTCATCGCCATTTTTGATTGACAATAATCATGTAGGTACCCAAATAAACTTCATTTTACAAGATGCATCGACCCAAGAACCGATACCCGAAGTAACACTTGCAGTCTCAGCTTTTAAAAACGACCAAGCACTTTTTGGTCATGTATTCATGAGCGATAATGGAAATTTTCTGTTTGACGTAACACCTGATAATTCAACAGATAAAATTACAATAAATGAAGAAGGAGGGATACTTCCAGGCCTTCTAGGTCACGGTGGAAGCTATCAGATAGAGGGTCCAGTTTTTGCATCAGGCGGATTGTATAAATTCAAAATAGACGTACTTACAATGGGCTCATATAACTATCAAGTAAGTAAAACATACAATGCTGCAATATCAATTCCAATAACCACTCAATATCCCATAACCGATGGTGATGATGGAAAACAGACAATTACAATAACTGCATATTATGATCAAATTGGTAATTTCCAATATGATTCTAATAATAAAAAAATGAGTTTCTCCATGCCATTTAACTGGAATCAAGACAACCTGAAACAAGTAACAGTAGTACATCAAGAGTTAAAGATCCCAAGAACATTTTCTAGTTTCATAGTTACAAAGTATGATGCATATGTAAATGGAGTTGCGTTACCAGACAATGCAGTGAGCATAGATGATTATTCTTCAGACGATCAGAGAATCATACACCTGATATTATACAAACAAGAAGTAAACACAATTGCCACACAAAATTCCACCAAGTCAGAGATGGACTTTACACTATCTCCAAGTAATGAAACAGCATTTCCAATCATGCAATATACAAGAAATGCCCAGTACAAGATTAGCCTTAGCTGGGATCCACCAAAGATTCTGGCAGGTCATACAACAAAGTTTAGTTTCCAGATTCTTGATCCATATCTAGTAAACAAGACAGTAAATTCAATAGATTATGATTTTTCCATCATAGAAGGTAAAAATGGCTTGTTATTCCACGATAGTAGTACAACCAATAACAACGGTGACCCAAATACAGAAGAGGTTAATTTTCCAGCAAACTATACTGGCCCAATCACCATAGGATTTGAGAATCTAAATGGAAATAGTTTTTCAGATTCAGAGATTTCCGGAGTCGTATCGCAGCCTCATACAATACCAGAATTTCCAACAGGATCTCTAATTGTTATCGTGACAGTATTTTCATTAGCAATTATGTTTCCAAGACTTTCAAAAATATGAAGATCGGTAGAGGCATAGGAATTTTGTTGGCAGGGATAGTGATGTTCTCAATAGGACATTTCATGTCACAAATTGTTCTTGATTTGATTCCCACTATCAATCCAGCCAATTCAAGTGACATTGCTGATGCAAATTATCACATGCTATCCATTAGCAACCAGTTATCTACAATCAGTCAATTTGGAATCATAGTGACTGTAATAGGTACAATAGTCTTCTTTGTTGATCGAAGGAAAACAAATCCAGTTAACTAGTTTCAATCTATTATTCCACATCCCAAAAATACAGAACAGCACCCAAGACCGTATTATTCACATATTGGCTTCACAGAAGAGTATCCAATACTATCAATGCAATAGTCATTATTTACACGATACAGCATACGCTTTGTAGGTTAAAACATATTTTTTAATTCAACAGTTTTTACAATAACAGAGGGAAATACCACACCTTTACATCGAATCTAATTAGCGCACATCAATGTTGTAGTACATCGTACCTTTGATAGCAAACGTATCTTTGTGGCTATTGTCTCACGTATCTCATCAATGTTTGGACACTCTAATTTTACTATGATGTCATAGTTGCCAAATACACCCGATACTTCCTTTACAGAGTCGATTGATTTCACACCCTCTACAATTGTCCCCTCCGCACCCATCTCACAGTTGATCATAACATATGCGGTTTCCAACTACCATATATCGCATTCATGATATATGAGATTTTTGGAGACAAAAATTTTGAAATGCGAAATCAGCGAGACATGATAGATCTTGAAGAGTATTCAACCATAACAGGTACAGGACAATTATTTTACTATAACAGTAACAATGTACATTTAAAAAAATAAAAAAATGTAAAACTACTTGTCCCCAATTAGGAATGTTACATCCACAGTAGTTGTTACTTGTTGATTTGCAGTAAATACTGGTGTTGCCTTGTCAGCCATAGACATTGCGCCATAATACATTGGAACTGGCGCAGGGTTAAACTCTGACAAGTTTACTGTTTTTACTCCAATAATCTTCTGGCCTAGAGGATCAAGTGCCTTTTGCGCTCTAGATTGAGCATCTGAAACAGCCTGTCCTAACAAACTATCTTGCATGCTTTGTTGCTTGTCAGGAGAAAGCGAGAATGATATGTTATCTACTCTGTTTGCTCCAGCACCAACTGCAGCATCAACAATACTTCCTGCAAGAGACAAATTGGTCGTCTTCACATACAAAGTATTTGAAGTCTGATAACCTGTCAGAACACTCTTGTGTATGCCAGTTACCAGATCAGGTACAGAGTCATTATACACTGGATAGATTGAAAACCCAGCTGTGCTGATCTCATCTTTGGTCACACCATTGTTCAGGACAGCGCTTACCACAGCATTCATCATTTGAGAATTTGTACTTGTGGCACCTTGCGCAGTCTTTGCCTCAGTATCGACACCAAACTGAATAGTAACCACATCTGGTGCAATAGAGGCAGTTGCAGAACCTGTGACAGAGGCTGTCCTTTCTTGTGATGCTGGCGTTACAGGTACTTGTTGCCCATTGGCCCCCTGTTGAGAAATCTCCAAGCTTGTGAATACCACAATTGAAACAATCAAGATTGCAGATATTGTTGCAAGCATGGTTTTTTTCCGAGTTGTCATTACACACTATACACATGCAGAGTTTATAGGCTTTGATTAAATTTCAGTTTAACTCAATTTGTTTAAAAAAATTAGATTATAAGAAACAATATAATGTATTTTTTATCAAAACTTTTCCAGAGTACAATTTCGTATTATTTTTTTATTCTTCGTAATTTTCGAAATGCCCATATCCCAAAAAATACCGTAAAAAAAGCAGCGATTGCTCCAGATAATGCAACAGTAATCATCACAGGATCTGCAGATACTACAGTTGACTCTGGAATTATCTGCACACGTGATGCAGCAAATGGTACCATTGAAGCATTGTGTCCCAAAGATCCAATTACATGTGGAAGACTTTTTTGTGTAGCTTGAATCGGTTCTTGGTTTAGGGCCTGATTCTGCTCTACAAGATAAATTACAGGACCAATTATTACAAATGCTGCAATGCTTGCAAGATAATGACGCAATTGTAAAAATATGGCTTCTTTTTTTGTTTTTGAGACATTATTTTCAGCAGGATTTGTAGGCGGTACAATTACGAATGCTGTTTTTACAGGACCATAATATTTCATTTTTTTATTTTTTGAGCTTAGCCCAATTTTTTCTACTTTTATCAATCCAACTCCAAGTAAACGAGTAATATGCCAGTTGACAAGAGGTAGTGAAACATTTAGCGATTTTGCTAGATCATTTGTGCTTGAAACTCCTAGTGATATCTTGCCAAAAATCGCCCTGCCAGTATCATTTGCAAGTTCTTCTCCAATTATTTTGATCCTTTCATCCTCGGTACTAATTACCTCAATATGCTCTTGTGCCTTGACAAGAAAATCAGAGTCATCGTTGTTATCAGACATTGTCTAGTTAATCATCACCATGGCATATAATTGAACAACGTATCTACAATCATACACAAGTTTTATTTTCGTCACAGTTGATGGCTTTCCCACACAGGATAATACATTACAAATCCCCTACAGTGCCAAACTGGAATCAATGATCTCATGTAAGTTCCAGCTTCTTTTCATACCCAGGCATAGAATGAATATCATCTTGCAAGTAGAGATGCAATATATAGACAAATCAGAGAACATGTCAAAACAGGAAGTAAGACCATGAGTAGAATAGACAATAAAGCATGTAAAACAATGATAGTTTGTGCCATAGAACATACATTATTGAAAACAAGTATGAATGCCTTGGAAAAGGTTCAGACAGAATTGTGCCGAGAATTTAACTGTGACATATCAGAGTGTTACGAGCATCCAGAGTATCTAAACAAGGTTCTCAAAGATCTCTCAACGATATCACAACATGAGATTGTAGAGAACGTAAACAGATATCTCGATGAATTTTCATATCAGGAACAAATAGCCGAGTTTTTAGATAAAATCAAGCAATCATAAAACTAGTGACAGTATCCAATAGGCAACGTCATAGAGTTCAAATCTTTTCACTTACAATCATTTCACAACCTCGTTAACTGATACTTATAGACAATGTAAAAACACCATTACACCATTTTTGACATATCAATATGTTACCTCTGGTTTTGGATATTTGGGGATGTATGACAGAAATCTCAAAGAATTGTATCGACATGAGCAATGCAGCCTCGACGTATCTTGGAATCATAGCAGGTGCAATAATTGGAGGAATCGTCAGTTGGTGGATCTATAATAGACAAAACAGGACATCCAAACAACAAGATATGATACTTGGTAGAATAGAAAAACTAGAGGAAAATCACAGTGATATTTTAAAAAAACTTGCAGATTTTGATGACAAGCATGAAAGTTCGTTTGATGCAATACAGGAACTTGATAAAAAAATAGAGGTGTTTTTAAAGAAATTGCAAGATGATGCCAATCTATGATACAATCACTTGTTTGAAAACGACCACTTGTCTTCCTTGTTAATTTTCAGTATTTGTTCAGGTGATATGTCTTTGTGATCAACGCCAATGTGATTAGTATACTCTATCAAACTGGTAAACTTTTTACCACACACAGGACAGTTTTTCTCAAATCCACCCATCTAACATAATAAAGATCAATTTTATATTTTAAGATATTCCAGGTTACCAGAATTAGAGCTTACCATATTCTTCTTCATCAGAATAAGCTCTTTCTGCATGCTCTTCAATGTCTAGCCCAGCCTCTTCTACACCAGGACTTACCCTTATCGGAATCAAGGCCTTCAATATCTTGAGGATTACCCAAGTACCGCCAAATCCCATCAGTACTGCAATACCTACTCCAATTGCTTGAGATTCCAATTGTCCCGGATTACCATACAGCCAACCATTTATTCCAAGGTGGTTTACTGCAGAATTGGCAAATACTCCCACAAGAAGCGAGCCGATAATTCCAGAAACACCATGAACTGCACCAATATCAAGTGCATCATCAATCTTTAATTTCTCCTTGAATATTGGCACCATAAGTGATGATGCAAACCCTACTACAATTCCAATAACTACAGCAAATTCAACTCCCACATATCCGGAGGCGGGAGTAATTCCTGCAAGACCTGCAACTGCACCGTTGATTGCAGCAATAATGCTAGATTTTCGTGTCCGTATCCAGAAGATTACAACCCAGATAAGACACGATACGGCAGATGCCATTTGCGTGTTTACAATTGTAACACCCGAGAGAGAACCCGCAGAATATGCACTGCCAGCATTGAATCCAAACCAGCCAAGCCAGAGAAGTGAAGAACCAAGAACCGCAAGTGGAATATTATGTGGAACCATTATACCAGGACCAAATCCAAGTCTCCTGCCAAGCACTAGAGCAGCTGCAATCCCTCCAACTCCTGTTGTTGTGTGAATTATCATCCCACCTGCAAAGTCAACTACACCAAGCTTGTGTAACCATCCATCTCCCCAAATCCAGTGTACTAAAGGATAATAGATCAATGCACTCCAAGCAACGATAAACAAGACATATGCGCTAAACCTCATCCTTTCTGCAACCGCACCCGTTAGAATCAATGGTGTAATTACAGCAAACATCATCTGGAACATTGCAAATGAAACGCCTGGTACTGTTGGAGCATAATGAAGTCCTTCTTTTTGTGAGACACCGTGTAAGAACCTCCAATCAGTATTTCCAGTTAGACCTTCACCAGTGTCAGGTCCAAAAGTTAGGCTAAACCCAACTGTAAACCACATTACACTAAGCAAGGCAAGACCAAAGAAGATCTGCATAAAGACAGAGACTGCATTTTTTTGTCTTAAAAGACCAGCCTCAAACATACCTAATGCAGGAATCATAAGAAGCACCAAGCTAGATGCTATCATAAGCCAGGCTGTGTCGCCTGTGTTTATCGGAACGGGCAAGATGAAATTAGGTCATAAGATTGTATTATTAATTATTTCCCAAACATGATAAAAAACAGAGATCGAAAATTATGAATTAGATTATACAAAATACATTATGTGTTAAAATTATCTCTTCATAGAATCAATGCGAGAGAAAATCGGTCCTAGATATTTGCTTGATGCAACTACTGCACATGCAATACCAGTACCAAGCAATACCCCACCAACTACATCTAGCGGATAGTGAGCACCAACATATACTCTAGAATACGAAACAAGCAGTGCCTCAATTGCAAGAATTATCGATGCAATCATCTGTCTCCCCCTGTTAAATCTCAAAAGAAGTATAGCAGCGCCTCCTGATACAATTGTTGCATGTCCTGATGGAAACGATGGATCTATTTCATGCGGTACAAGTAGAAGGCCATCATAAAGAGGAGTAGGTCTTGTCCTATCTACTTCAGATTTTAGCACAGTTCCAAGAGGAATCAAAACCAAAAATGTTATTGTAAGCAAAATGGCAGCCTTGCGGCCGTCTTTTTTGCCAACAACAAAAAGTAACACAGTCATTCCAATCCACACCACCTCTCGTCCATATTTACTCAGATCAATCATCATATGATCTACAATTTTGTTACCAGGTTTGTTCACTTGTATGAATGAAGTATGATCCCATTCTGATACACTAGTATTATTTTCAACAATTAAAAAAGATAAAGCTGCAAAGCCTGTAAGTAGAATTGCAGAGATAACAACATATTTCATTTCAAACAGATAAAAAACAAGACCCATTATAAAACAAGCTTGCTAGAAGACTTGAGGTATAGCACATTTACAGCATTTTCTTGTTATTAATACACATCAGATCAGAGAGGATTTTTCATGCCATCCTCAGGATGAAATGATCACTTCAACAACTTAGCTTAACAATAATAAAACAAGCTTATGAGATCTTATCATCTTGTGAGATTAACTAAAAGTATGACAAACAAACCAACTACACCTTCAGTATGGTCAGCAGAGGTTCGTGCACCATTCAAGAAAGTAATAGCATTTGACATCCTATTTTTGGGATTAGGTGCAATCATTGGAGCAGGAATAATTACCGCAGTCCTATTCAGCAAATAGGACTAGTTTTTCAATTTAGAAAATTATGTTTTAAAAAACTTTATTCTACGTGATGGAATGGTACAAGCTGGTCATAGTACCTCACAGATTTGACATTTACAAATTCAAGCATTCCATATCTTGAGAGTTCCCTACCAAAACCACTTTGCTTGACACCTCCAAATGGAACACGTGGATCAGATATGACCATATTATTCACAGTAACAATACCAGATTCTATCAACCTAGATAATTTGTCTGCCTTGTCAAGATTCTGAGTCCATATACTTGCCCCAAGACCATATTGTGATGAGTTTGCAAGTCTTATCGCTTCATCTTCATCTTCAACTACAGTCACAGGCGCCACAGGCCCAAATACCTCCTCGTGCGCGACCATCATGTCAGGAGTTATGTTATCAAGTACAGTTGGTGCATAAAAATAGCCCTTATCTCGTAGTCGTTTACCACCAGTAAGAATTCGAGCGCCTTTAGATATAGCATCTTTTACTACATCTTCAATCCTATGTAAACCATCAGCGTTTACTAGTGGACCAATATCAGTCCCATCAGACATTGGATCGCCCACATTTAATTTTTCAGTCTTTTGTACAAATTGTTCGATGAATTCTTTTGCAATATTTTTTACTACAAAAAATCTCTTTGATGCAATACAACTTTGGCCACAGTTGATGAATCGTCCCTTTACTGCACCAGTTGATGCCTTGTCAACATCAGCGTCAGAACAAACTATGAATGGATCACTTCCACCTAGTTCTAGAACGCATTTTTTTATTTGAGATGTAGCTCTCTGTGCAACTCTTGCACCAACAACATTACTTCCAGTAAATGTTACTGCATTGATATTAGAATCAATTAATTTTTCAGCCATACTAGAATCACTGACAAGTGTTTGAAATATTCCTTCAGGAAATCCAGTCTTTACAAACAGATTTTCCATTTCTATACCACATTGCATGGTAGCACTTGCCGGTTTTAGCACAATCGTATTTCCAGCCATAAGTGATGGTGCCGCAAATCTTAATGCTTGCCAATATGGAAAATTCCACGGCATTATACTTGCAATAACACCAACAGGCTCAAAGACAACAAAACTTTTTCGTGCATCAGTGTTTATTACTTCAGGATTTAGAAATGTCTCCCCATTATCACCATAAAACTCCATAGCCCATGCACATTTTTCCACTTCAGAAAGAGATTCCTTGAGCGGTTTTCCCATCTCCTGTGTAGCCACCTTAGCAAGAGATTCCTTATTCTTTCTAAGTTCTATCGCTAAAAGATGTAAAAACATGGCTCTGTTTTTAGAATTAGTCCGCCATTTGACAAAAGCATCTCGTGCTTTGCTCACCTTACTTTTCAAATCGGATTCTGTGATATTTTGATATTCATGTATGAGTTCTTCAGTTGCAGGATTGATTGTTCTAATTGTCATCACTCATAATAGCAAACAATAATGTTATATACCTTTGGTTGGTTATCATTACCAATGAATGGTAACTATGACCAACCTGACCCATCGGCCATCTTTAGAGAATGGATACAGCGAAGCGGCAAGGCCCAAATGGACTTTATGAGAACATTTGGCGATATGATGAATCGTACAAACCAAACAAATCCGCTGGATACACTAAAAGAGATGGCAGACAAGACCACCAAGACACAAACAGATTTCGTACAAACTTTTGCAGAGAGTGGATCAAAGGCCATGTACAACTGGTTTAATCTTGCACAAAACTTGCCTCAATTTTCATCATGGGGCGCGTTCAAGACATCAGTTGGAAGCAATGGTAGAATTTCCATACCTGAAGCAGAAAGAGACGCAATTGGAATCAAGGAAAACGATCTGGTCCAAGTGATTGTAGTTCCAATCCATAAAAATAATTCACGACAGGAGGTGAAAAAATGAGCAAGACAGAAGCAAAAGAGACATACGCAATATACAAGCAGAATGTGAATCGATATTTCGAAGAGGCAGAAAAGAATGTCACACAATACATCCAAGCAATCTCAAATCTACAGCAAGAATTTGCAACAGCATACAAAAATGCAGTAGAAACAGCAATTGAATTCCAACAAGAAGCAGCAACAAAAAGTGGCTTTACCGCAAATCTTCCACCAACTTATCTCAAAGCAATCAATGATGCAACCGATGAGATAGTGAAGACAAGTTCAGTACAAAATAAAGCAGTACTGGCAGCAATGGAAGCAGCAAGACAAAACATCAAGACATTCAATGACAACCTAAAGGCATTCACAACAATGGATGCAAACATACTGCAATCATGGTTCTCAGCATGGACTCCAAGCAAGAACTAGACCATTAATTTTTTATTTTTTATTTTTCAGATCTTTCCACTAGCCACTGTGCATATTCTGGAAGAACCTTTTTTTGTGAAAATGAGCTGGCGATCATGCCTACATGTCCAGTTGGGTATATCTTGAGTGTTTTATCCTCACTTGATACCGCATAATGAATAGGCATGCTACATTCAGGTGAGACCAAGTGATCACCTACTGCTACCTGCGTGAGCAGGGGCATTGAAATATTTTTCAGCGATACCTGCCTTCCTCCCACATACATTTTGTTATCAATCAGTAGATTTTCTTGATAAATGTCCTTAATCCATTGTCGGTATAATTCTCCAGGAATTGGCGGTGTGTCTGAGACCCATTTTTCCACTCGAATAAAGTTTTCAACATATTCCTGATCATGAATATTTTTGAAAAAATTAAGATATTTTTCAAAGCCTTGTTCAAAGGGTTTTAAAATAGAAAAAACATAATACATCAGTTCAGGCGGCATGTTGCCCAAAGTATCTACCAGTTTGTCAACATCCATATGTTTTGCCAAATTTGACACCACAGTACTATCTCTTCGCCCATCAATAACTGGTGCAGTCAGAGTTAAGTTCTTGATTTTTTTAGGATATAGAGCAGAGTACACAGTAGACAAGGTTCCACCAGTACAATAGCCTTGCAGAGATACAGTATCAGACAATGTTTCTTTCCTTACAAAATCAATACAATTATCCATGTAACCATTAACATAATCATCAAATCCCTCGTGTCGATTGATCTGAGTTGGTGTTCCCCAATCAATCAAGTAGACATCGATTCCTTGATTTAGTAAATGTTTTACCCAGCTCTTTTTTGGATGTATATCCAAAATATGAAATCGGTTTATCAGAGCATATGCAATAACAAGCGGTGTCTTTAGTTGTTTTTGGACTAGAGGATTGAAGTGGAGTAACCTAATCTTTCCTTCAGAGTATACAACTTCATGCGGTGTGATTTCAAGATTAATTTCATCAAGAGACTTGGCAAGATTTGGTGCTTCAAATATGTTCTTATTTAGTTTTATAAATTCAGCCAGCATTTGAGGATCTACTTTTATCTCATTGGCCATTTGGAGTTCCTCCCTTGTTTGCTATTTTTTCAAGTTTGGCAACTCTTTTTCGCAAAGAGTGTAATTCTTTGTACACTTCATCCATTTCCTTCTTTGTAGGCATGTTTGCACTTTCAAGTAGTGTAGATGCCATATTGTTCCAATGTTTGGCAATCTCAAGTTCACTTGATACAAGTTTACCAAAGTTCTCTGCAAACTCAGTAGAATCAAAAAGTCTTGTAAAATAATTTTCAAATATATCAATCCATACACGTTTTGAGGCCTCCATGTGTTCCACATCATTTGGGAGTTCGGGTACTTTTCTAGAATATTCTTTTTGGGCCTCATTCCATGTATCAGTAAGTTGCTTATAATATCCAGACAATCTAGCGTTAAACTCAGTCATGTCTTCATTCATCTCTATAGTTTCTGTACTCAGGGTTTTTGTATTGATTGCAAATTTTCTAAATGGTCCAGTAGCTGCAAGCGACTGCTGCCTGTTTGACATCAAATACAGCAAGTCTGTCCAAAATAGAGAATTGTGTTTATAGTTTGCCAGAGATTTTTTAAAGTCAGGTGGAACGGACATATGAGGTAGAATAGATTAGAGTTCTATACATATAGAGATTGCTAGCTATCAAATATGCATACAACAAATTGTTAAAAGGATGTAACCCCATAAATAATACAGTAATGTCAAAATCTGAACCACAAGAAAAGACAAATGTCAAACATACCCTTTCTGTATGCGACGTAATGAGAGACAATACTAATGAAGTAATAATGAAGATAGAGGGCTTGTTGCCTTCATACATAGAAAATTTTGCAGATTTGCAGGAAGAAAGTTTACGTATTGCAAGAGACTTTTTTGGAACATGTTACATTGCAGAAAAGGAATTTCTTGACAACATGGGAGTAGATCAAAAAGCAATAGAATCATTTGACAAGTATTTCAAAATAATGACAAAGACTACAGTATCAGAGATAGAAATGATGAGTAATTTTCAAAAAACGTTTGTAGAAAACACCATGTCAGCAATGAAATCATATGATGATTATGTTAAACTTGCACTGTCATCTTATGCAAAGATGCTAGAATATGCCACTACAATGACGAAGAAGATCTGATCGCATTGCAGATCGAAGTGAATATTGCTTTACTAATATTGTCATAAGTAATATCGCTAAAAACTTATTTTGTTTGCAAGACTTTCAGTGGACTAATGAAGGAAAAATTTGTTACGATAAAAAGAAACAGTATTAGATATCTAGAAGATGGCGATCAATCTGATCGCAATCTAATTCTTTTACATGGATTAGGAGGATATGCAGAAAGATGGAGTAATCTGATGCCTTTCCTGAATAAAAAATACCATATTTTTGCACCAGACATAATTGGATATGGTCAGAGTGATAAACCCTCAGTAGATTACACTCCAGAATTTTTCATCAAGTTTGTTTTTGATTTTATCGAGGCACTTGGAATAAAAAAGACATTCATCATTGGCACATCACTTGGAGGTCAAATAACTGCTGAATGTGCCGCAACCCAAAATCCCATAATTGAAAAAATAATTCTCATATCACCCGCAGGAATAATGAAAAAATCAACCCCAACACTTGATGCATATACAATGGCAGCATTATATCCAAACAGGGATTCAGTAAAGAATGCATACCAAATGATGGTAGGTCCAGGAATTCAAATATCAGAAATATCAATCGAACGATTTGTCAACAACATGTCAAGACCAAATGCAAAAATGGTATTCTTATCCACACTTTTAGGATTAAAGAATTCACCAGACATTTTTGACAAATTAGAAAAGATCAATATTCCAACATTGGTTATTTGGGGCAAGGATGACAAGCTAATACCTTTTGAATATTCACAGCAATTTGTTTCATTAATCAAAAATTGTGAGTTTATGCCAATGGAAGGATGTGGACATTCTCCATATGTAGAAGACCCAGAGAGATTATCAGATATAATTATCAAGTTCTTTGTAAAATAACGGCGTATTCAACATTGGAGGTCTAGAAAAAAATGACATCTGGTAAAGACAGAACAAGTTTTGCTCTAAATCATAGACTAGTATTTTTTTGCCTGTTTTTTCTTGCTCTTATTGGTACTACATACTATTACTTAGATAATAGAAGTGAGATATATCAAACGCCGTGGATTATCGCATCAATTGCATGGTACAGTGCAATCGGTTTTAGCATAACCAAGATATTTCACAAAGCAAGAGTCGGGTATTTAGTTGCAGGGATTGTATCATGGGTAACACTTGTGTTTTGGATGCTTGATAATTATTACGTGGTGTTTCAAGCAACCGTTATTGCATCAAGACCAGATTACATCATGACAATACGAAATTTCATAGGAGTTGGGGTGACATCTCTTGGAATCTTGTCCTCTCACAATGCATTTCACAAGGTCAACCATGTAAAACATACTCTACCATAACATAGAAACATGAGAATCATAGAAAACATGATTAATCTAATAACACAACATGATCTAGTAGGATAACAGATGCGCATAAAAAAAGAAAGAGATTGTGAGGAAAATGTTCTTGTTCTTCAAGGCGGAGGTTCTCTTGGAGCCTATGAATGTGGAGTATACAAGACAATTGATAAACTCAAAATAAAGATAGATGTGGTTGCAGGCACTTCTATCGGAGGAATCAACTCATCAATAATTGCAGCAAGCAAGAATGGTAACCCGGCAAAAGACTTGGAAGATTTTTGGCTCACGTTAGCACAGACCGTAACACCATCATTTCTTACGGATCGCGTAAGAGAAATTTCATCTTCAATATATTCTGCAATGTGGGGAAACTCTAATGCATTTGTTCCACTTTGGCTGAGACCATCCTTTGGATTGTTTTATAATTCTCCGTATCTTTATGACATGTCACCTCTCAAAATAACTCTAGAAAAATTTGTGGATTATACGAAACTCAAGGATCCTTCAAGACCAAGGTTGATAATAACTTCAACAGACATACAAAATGGAAGACCCACCATATTTGACAGCAAATATGATAATTTCACATCAGATCATGTCTTGTCCAGTGCAGGATATCCATTCTACGGAATATCATGGACAAAGGTTGGCGACAAGTATCTATGGGATGGAACACTACTGAGCAATACACCACTAAGAGAGGTAATTGATGCATCACCCACATGCGACAAAAGAGTCATAATCGCAAATCTATTTCCACGGGGGCAGGAGGATATTCCAAACAATATGATGGAATCATGGCATAGAGCAAGAGACATCATGCATGCAGACAAGACAGAGCAAACAGTCCGAATGTCCAAAGTGGTTTCAAGATACCTTACATTAATAAATAAAATGCATAACATTTTGGAATCAATTCCACTTGATGATACTAATAGAAAAAAACTTGCTGAAATTGAACCAGAGTTTAACAAACTTGCAGATCAGAGAGGTGCCATAATAAATGAGATAGTAAGAATAGAAAGAAAAGAAGACTCACACTATCTTTTCGAAGATGCCGATTTTTCAATTACAACCGTAAAAAAATTAATAAAATCAGGCGAGGAAGATGCAAAAAAAACCTTGGAAAACTTTGGAAAAGACTAGCATTACATACAAGTAGATAATGTAAAATCACCTATTTCATACGAGAAATATTTCAAAAGTTATAAGCACAAAAGAAAGAAGTAAAACATGCTTGAAAAAAATAAAGAAAAAGAAGATTTTCTGGACGAGTCATCCGAAAATGATGACAAGGAAGATGAATTCTTGGATGAAGAATTTGAAGAAGACATTGATTCTTAAAAATCCTGAGTCATATCAAATGTAACAATCACTTAAAAGCAAGAAATGACTTGATAATACCATGAATGATGCACAATACAACTCTCAAATTGAAACTATTGCAGCAATAATACTCAAAGACAAGATCTCCCTTGATGAACAAAATGAAGAAAAATTAAAAAAATATCATGACTTGGTAAAAAAACAATTTCACTTACAAGATGAACATGCAATACAACTTGTAAATGAGGCATTTTTGTATCTAAAGTTAAAGGGTGCAGATTCAGCCGATCCTTTACAACATGGAGATCAATTTGGTGCAGGATTTAGCTAAAAATTCCCAGAGATATATACTAGGAAAACTTTAGTCTAGTTTTTGCAGATACTGCAAATATTGAAATTATTGCTACAACAAACACCAGAGAAGACAACGCACCAAATTCCGGAACTACCTGTGTACCAATAACTTCTACCTGTCCAGTGTTTTTTGGAATAAACACTGTTACTGTTCTGTCAGTACTAGTTTTGTGTTCTGTAAATTCAGTGTCAGCCCCATCCACTAGTACAAAAAATTGGTCATCATTTGCGCCATTTTTTGCATCAATGAGGGCTCGTGGAAGAGTCAATGTCAGATTTCCATCAGCAGAAGATTGTAGAAATACAACAAGAGAAGTATCATGAGAACTAATTGACATTTCACTAACTGTTGCACCAGTTATGACATACGGCACCTGAAAGGATTGGCCACTCTGTGCATCTTTTATTGCATATTGTTGAGATGTTTGTGCAAATACGGGTGAAATACCCATTGAAAAGACAAGACATGTCATAATAACATAAGAGTACAATTGCATAGATTCTTTTTTACCAAGCATTATTTGACCTTTGCTAGGGAGTGATAGTGATTAAAGAATTGAAAAGCAAGTCACATGTGCAAAGATGTATCTCAAGTTTGTTTTCTACAAGACATGTTATTTTCTTTTCAATTCCAATCTTGTTGTTTTGTATTATTGTTCCAGATAATCAAGCATCAGGACATACAATATACAACCTAAAGCCAATTACCACTATTAATTATGCAAATCATACATCAACAGGATACACAATTCTTGCAGACAATAATCAGAATTACACAATATCTCAAGAACATTCATGGACCACAAATGGTGGCAGATATAATCTACAGGCGTATTCCATTGACAACAGCAAAGCAATTCAAATCAATAGAACGTCTAATGGGAATTTTACGCTAAATGTCACTACGGACAAGAATCATTCCATAATATTTTTTGCAACGCCTCAATTTGAATTAGTAATGCATGAAACAAACAATGTAACTTTTTTCCCACCATCTCCCACAAACGACAATTGGTTTGATTCCGGTACAGATGCACAGTTTACAACACCCAATATGATACCATCAAACATACCAAATACAAGACAGATACTTGATGGATGGTCGCTGGATAGTCCTGACATAAATGACATCTCAAGACAAGAATCTGGTACATTCACATCACCTCCAATCCGCATGTCAAGTGCACATAAAATTGATCTAGAATATAAGACTCAGTATTACATCAGTGTTATTTCGAATTTCGGACGAACTATAGGAACAGGATGGTATGATTCAGGTACAATAATCGATGCATCAGTTACACCAGGGAATGATATTCTTGTAAACCACATATTCTCAGGATGGCAAGGATCTATCATAGGAAGTGCCAATCAAGAATCTGTAGAGACAATGGCAGATGCGCCAAAGGTTTTGGTGGCCAACTGGTCTGAAGACTATACTAACTTATCAACAATCGGCATAGTCATAGTTGCAGTTTTAGTTTTGCTTGCAATCTACCAAAAAAGGAAAACACCTTCTAAAAGGTGATTAAAATTCGAGCGAGAACTTAAAACTATCAGTTTCAATTACCAACATGTTGCTACAGAATCAGGATCCAGTAGCCCTACGTGAAGAAATTCAAAGAATCATGGTAGCTAATGGCTTTAAACGAGAATGCTACTCTAAGATATTAGATTATACCGTAAACCTATTCGAATCAAAGGGTCTTGGCATAGATTATTACGGATATCACAATATCATTCATGAATTAGAGGTCACCTATGTTACACTACTTGCAGCCCAGTCTGAAAACACTCACAGTATTCTTCAACCGGAAGACTTTCCTTATCTTTTTGTCGCATCATTGTTTCATGATTATGACCCACAAAAAAAGGTAGACAAACCACATGAAGAAGATGCCGTAAAATTTGTCATGACGGATGAGAAATTGGACTCGCTACTAAGAGATGCAAACATTGACAAAAATTTGATTGCCGTACTAATTCACAGAACAACGTATCCTTGGAGTGGAGAGACAAAAGAAGTAACAGAGAAAAAAATTGAAGAGTGTCTCAACTTGTCAGAAATTACACGGGATGATAAAGACAAAAGAGACCATTTCAAGAAGGTAGGTTGGTTTCTATCAGTTACAGACAGGATTGCAGGATACACTCTTGGTGACTTTGCAAAAGCATTAGAAATGGCACAGAAAAATGCTCACGCATTAGCATGGCATCCATATTACATTGTTAGAAGATCTGTTGCATATTTTGAGGATCTTCTCAATAATGATGCCGAGATGTATCAGAGTGTCTTGCAAGCACTTCCAAAAGACATGAGAAAATACTTTACAAACAATGTATTATCATTTATGAAACTACGCGAACAAGAAATAGAAATTGAAGGATCACTTGTTTATGACAATACTAAATTTTTTGCAGTGATAGAACCCATGTCAAACAGACAAGAACCAGGATTTATAGAAACATTATCAGAAATACACAAACAATTACCAAAACCGCTCCAATTCAAAAAAGATGATTTTATAGAATCAGTCATGGCAAAAGAAACAATACTAAACACGCTAAGGCTCGGAAGTGACAATGGACCAGTCATTGGGTTTACAAAAGGCGGACCGCTAGAAGCGTATAAGCTTAGACTAGAAATAAACGACATAAACTACGGACTCAAAAATACTGCATTTATGGAACCACTTGCAATCAGGATGGGGTATTGGGGACAAAGAGGTGGAAGAGAAATGAGATTATTGTTCAACATGCAAGTGCAATCAAAAGGATACAAGTACCTTACAAGTTTTGCATTACGAGATGTAATTGCAAATAGAATTGAGAGAAATGAGCCAATTGAATTTGTTAAACAATTCGACCCAGAACGCTGGGATTATTATCGAGTAGTTCTACAATAGTCACTTTGAGATCTTTCTAGACATGATAAACTTGGCAAGATGTATTGCACTAATAAAAGGCCATGATGATAATAATATCAAGAATCCAAGCCAAGTTATCACACCATAATTCAAATAATTTGCAACCAAGTTCAAGGGAAATACATATTGCATTATACCATCAGAAACAAAGCCAGATAGTAACGGCTGTAGATAGACTTGGCAAGCATTCCAACCTACAAATACAGTAACAAAGAACAAGACTGCTTTTCTTCCGACATACTTTTCAAATCCTTTTCTTTGCATATTCTGGATTTTTTGATTTAGATCCTTTACTTCATTAGACAATTTCTCTATAACGATCTCAGAATTTTGTTGATATGAATCTCTGGTACTAAGATAGAGAGGCACCATAATTTTCAGATAGTTTTGATCAGAGTCTGTAAGAGGCCGCCCCTTTTGTAACATGTCAAGAAGATATTCCAATCTACCTTGATCACCTTTTCCAAGAAGCAAGATTTGTTGAATTGCTCCAATTAGATCCTCTGACAACAGTTTGAATCAAAATTTGCCCAGATAAAAGCGATGGCACCAAAACAAACTCAGATTAGAGTAATTCACCACAATACAAGTCAGAATCAGTTCAACAGGAAGAGACTTGAAAAAATACGGACCTCAAAGAGCAATAGTAATTTACTTTGTCTTAACCATGAGCCATATCATTGAGCATTATTTTTCGCAATGTCTTCTTGCCACTTTTGATACTTATCATAGGATTTTTGTTTTCAAATCCAGCCGGAATTGTTACAGATGAGACACTCCCCGCATAGACATGCTTTGGTTTGTCTAGATTCGTGTCAATCCAGACACATGTATTTTTTTCACAAAGTATTACACAATCTTCTATTGTTTCTCCACTGTTCTGTATTCGAATTTGCGATGATGTGGTAGATGACACATGTTCTAGTGTGAAATGATATTCTTTTGCAATTTTTCTTGCTATCTTGGTCTTGACAAACCATGTTGCTATACCAACAATACCAGATGCTACAACCGATGTAATAACACCAGTTATCAAAACACTATCAGTAGATTGAGATTTAGCAGGAGGTTGCAAAGATTGACTAGAATTCACAACAGTTGCGGATGATATTGGTTGAGGTTCCTTTGCTGCATGTAATGTTTGATATTGTAAAACTCCTGAAAGAGCATTGTTTATTGTAGATGACGTTTGTGTTACATTAGATAGAATAGATCTAGGATCCTTGATGATAACAAGTTGTTGATAATCACTTTGTGATAACACTACTCTAGATAACAAGACTCCATCAGGGGCAGTAAAATCAAGCTGTACATTGGCTGCAGCAGGTGGTGTTACACCAGTTTGATTATTCACAGTGGAAGATGGAATAGATGTCGATGATGTGTTCTGATTAGGTGTTTGTACAGGCGGTGATATGTATTCTAGTGTTGTTGCAGATGCTTCATTTGATGGATTACTGTGAGTTCCAGGATATACTGCAAAAATTCGATAAGTATAGGTGGTATTAGGAGTCAGCCCATCCAGATAATATTGCGTAGTGCCATTGCCAGTGTTTTCATCAATCACTTGGTAATCACCAGGAGCATTTTTTAGATCAATTTCATATCCTAGTAACTTTTGTCCATATTGATTTAGAGGCGGAAGCCATGAGAGATTAATTCTAGTAGAAGAGATAGCTTTTGCAATTAAAGGAGCTGGAACCGAATCATCGTTTAGATGATTATTTTGATACGATAGTAGATTACTAAGACTATTAGTTGTAGGATCAGATGTAGGGACTACATCAAGCATTATGCTTCTAGGATCTTTTTTGTATTGTAATGCAAGATAATCACTTTGATCAACTATTACACCAGATAGAACAGATCCGTCAGAAGGAATGAAATCAAATTTTACATTAGTTGTTGCAGACGAGACTGGAGGAGTTGGAGACTGGGAAGATACAGTGGCAGGAGTTGCAGTAGCAATATTTGATGGATCAGTAGATGTATCATCAGAATAAACTGCAGAAACTCGATAGGTATACACTGTCCCAGTTTTCAGGCCAGTCATAGAGTAGGCAGTAAGTGTACTACCAGTATTGTACACTACGATATCAAATACACCTGGACCAAGCTGTTGTTCAATTTTATATCCAATGATTATTTTTTCATAGTTTTGTGTCGGTGCAGACCAAAGCAAGTTAATTTGTGTAGGAGAGACTACAGTTGCAGATAATCCAGTGGGTTTGATAGTTAGCACTTGAGGTGGAGCTCCTTGGACCATATGAACACCAAACAACCCAATTAAAACAAGTACAATTGTAAGAATAGGAAAGTATCGATACATCACACTCATGGCAATCATTTAGCAGTAAATAAACCAGTCATACATATTTCAGGAATGAACTGGAAACATTTTCTAGAATCAGTATAGCATAATTTGTTCAGATTAATGAATCCAAAAATAAAATCTGAAATGGATTACTTGTAGGAAAAACTCTACAGGTTTACTTGATTGTAATCACAGCATTCGGTGGTGATGATGGGTTGACCACTGTGATATCTACTGTTGCTGAATCTTTTCCAAATGAGTTGCTTACAGTATTGGAGAAGACTAGATCCTTTGATTGTCCAAGGGATACATCTGGTGCAGTAAACATTGGTTTTGCAGTGTTTGCATTGAGCAATTGCACTGGATCACCTGAGACTTGTACCCAAGAGAATTTCAAATATCCACCAGTACTGTTTGTACCATCAAGTTGAACGGTACTTGCTGCAGGAATTGTTTGATCTGGACCTGCATCAGCTACTGGACTAGCACCTGGTTCTGGATATGCAGCGTAAACATATTGTTCACAACTTCCCACAATGGAACCGCCTTGACTAAGTGCTAATTGGAATGCAAATACACTACCGCCTGAACCAGTTGGGAGTGATACAGTTGGTGAAACATCTGTTGTAGATGAAATTGCAATTGGCATTCCAGATATCTGACTCCACTCATATGTCAGAGGAGCATTGGATGGATTTTCAATTGATTCAACCAAAGTTGCACTACCACCCTCGTGTGACCTGATTATTGGACCACAGTCAAGTGATGCAAGTTTGTACACAGATGCGCTAATAACATGAACAAGAACAGAATCAGAACCTACTCCACCATATGGGTCAGTTGCAGTAATTGTAAAGTGCAAAGTGGAATTATCACCAGAATTAACTGTTGGTGCAGTAAACATTGTAGTAAGTTCGTTTGGATTTGACAAGGTTACATTTGAGCCAGCGTCTTGAGTCCATGCATAAGTCATAGTATCACCATCTGGATCATTAGCAGATGCCATCAAAGTCATTGCACTTCCTTCCATCACGGTCAATTCATGATCAGTGGTTACTACTGGGGGATGGTTGTTGTGAATAACATGTAGTGTAAATGCGGTAATACTTGTAAGTCCTTGAGGATTTGTTACAATTAAGGAGAACTTGAGATCTTTTACTTGGCCCGGATCAACTGCTGGAGTTGTAAAAGAAATATCTGCATCAGATGAAGATGACAAAGTCACTGGATCACCAGATAATTGTTGCCACTGGTATGATATAGCTTGAAAGTGTGGATCAGTCGAATCTTCACCAGATAATGTAACAACAGTTTGTTCATTTACTGTAGCTTCACTAGTTTTGGTTGTAGAGGTTCCAGTTTGTGCATATGCAGAAACTGAAGATACTGCCAAAGAAAGTAACATAACTGCTAATATTGAGAAAAGTACTTTTGAATTCAACTTGTGTGTTCTAAATTTTCGAATATTAAAAACCTTTCTCTTAAATGAAATGTTAGCTAGGATCGCTAAGAAAGTTGGCAACAAATGTTATCTTAAAATCGATTTTTGAGCTCAAAATGATCCATTTTTGATCAAAAAAGGGGCAATTGAATTTTTTAGATCTTTGAAAAATCAGACTTTGAGTAAGAAGATATCGTTTTTTAGTTAAAAATTCCTTTCATGCCACAAAATCATAAAAAAGTAAGAACGTGATGATTTTACTTGTTCCACATTTTTTGCCAAGTTTCGGCAAATTTATTCATCACATCACCATACGCTTTCATTTGATCCATCCCAGATTGACTAAAGGATTTTTGCCAGTTATTACCAAATTGTTTGAATGTCTCAATTCCTGCTTGGCTCATAGATTTTTGCCAGTTATCGGTAAACTGACTCATTGTTTTATCGCTAGATTCTTTGAGCGCTTTTGCCATAACATCATTGTATTTTGACTGGACATCAGTAGTTGCTTTTTGAAGCGATTCAAAGGCGTGCATCCAGGCCTTGAGTGATTTATTATATTCAATCCACATCTTGTCCCAATCTTTTGGAGCATGTTCTTTTGACATGACATCATATGGTCACATCACTTGATAAGACTATTGATGACTATCATTAGATAGAATTGGAAAAGCGATATAGTGTAAGAAATACATCAATTTAGATCAGAGTTTGGAAATAAAGGGATCAGACATTGTTATGTTTTTTGGAGTTTTTGTTCTTTTTTGAAATCATACATTCCCACACCAATTCCAACAACGAATGCAACAATACCAGTTGCTACCATACCCACTGCCAGATGTACAATACTGCATTTCATCCCATATGCTGCACTACAGCTGTTGCCTAGAAACGGATCTTCACCTATCACAGCAGTAATTCTCACAGGTTGATTTCCAGTGTCAAGCATTGTAAGATTGTATGATCCACCTTGAGTACTTCGTTGTATAATGTGATATAAGAAACCATTACTGCTATCTTTTTCAAAAGTCATGCCGTTTGGATCTACACCTTCTAGCTTGACAGAACCCGAGGACGGCACGATATGTGCTACAATGACATTATGTTCTGCCAAATGCGATGAAGATATAGTAGAATTAATAAATTGATTCGGAAGTATTTCCTTGTCTGTAAATATACTAGATGTGGTTCCAATAACAGATTCTACTGATCGATAGGACGTATCGAAAAGATTAGCCCCAATCACAACTATAATCAATCCAATTGCTGCAATAACAGGACCGCGTGCCAACGATAGTTTTGCCAAGTGTCAAAAACTTGCAAAGTACCTAATAAGAAACTTGCATTAATAGTACAATCATGTAATTATGAGTACGACGTAAGAATACGATAGAATCATCATCTTAATGTTTATGACAGCCATTTACAGTACTAGATAACGTTTGAAGAAAATTATCATAATTTCAATAATTGTAATCTGTTTTGTCTTAATGCCTCAAAATTCATTTTCAACATCATCTCCAATACAACTTAACAAAAAAACATTTAGTTGGACTGATAGAGTATACATCACAATCTATGCACCAGATTTTAATTCAGATCCTAACATAGTTGATGAAATAGGCGTTACTACAGATGACAAGATAACTGTATCCACAAGCGGTCACAGTATACCATATCGTTTGGTTGAGACAGGTCCAAACACAGGAATATTTAGTGGGTATGTTACGCTCACAGGAGATCCGACATTGAAAGGATCAACAGGGGTAGATGGAGAGGGTACAAATCCAACAGGAGTCCAATCAATATGTAATCCTACATGTGGCCCTACAAACGGATTTCTTCCAAGTAGTAATAATGATGGAGTAACGGTCTCGTTTGAGTACAATCGTAATGAAGTTGTAACAGGATCAGGTACAATCCACTGGAATCAAGGCAGCTTACAATGGTTGCAACCAAATTATCCTGTAAATAGCCAGGCAATATTACAGATAACAGATCCTGACATGAATCTCAATCCAGATGCAATTGACAAATTTGATACAAGTGTCTGGTCAGATTCAGATTCAGGGGGTATCAAACTATCAATGACTGAAACCGGTCCAAACACAGGAATATTTCAAGGAGCTGTAACTCTTACCACAGATTCAAGTTCATCAGGAAACAGATTACATGTATCATCAGGCGACACCATAACTGCAGAATATACAGATATGACTCTCCCATTACCACACTCAGCGTCTGATCAATTACGTCTTACTGCAACTACAACTACAGGTACAGTTCTTGCACCTCTTGAACAAGCAGCATTAAGCAATGCAAGAATTGTAGACTCGACTGGAAAATCACTCAGTCAAGTACGCGTAAACCAACAGATACAAGTTGTTTCAGATGTTACAAATCAACAAGCTAAAGATCAACCGTTTGCATATCTCGTACAGATACAAGACAATAATGGAATTACAGTTTCATTATCTTGGATAACAGGTTCAATGGCCCCAGGACAAACTCTCAATCTTGGCCAGTCATGGCTACCAACCACCGCAGGGATGTATACTGCTCAAATCTTTGTATGGCAGAGCATATCAAGTCCAAATGCACTATCCCCCTCATTGCCAATACAGATTCAAGTTGGATAGTATTTCATATTTCCACAAAGTGACAAATTGACACATTGTGAAAACACGATTAAATAATTCTCAACAGTATTGCAAAGCATAATGCACAAAGAAGTATTCAAGACAGTCTATTCTAATAGAAAATATCTTTACGTATCAAGTGTGATATTTCTAGCATTATTCGTTTCTCTATCTATTGTTTCAGAATTCATCTTCCTTTCTCCAGTCGTAGTATTCAATGTACCAGCAAATTCAATTACAGACTTTGTGCTAATTGTAATAATTGCATCATTATCAGGAATTGTCACAAGTTTTAGCATATACCGTATACGCATGACAAATAATAGTTTAAGAAAATCAGGAATTGGTTTCATAGGTTCAGTCATAGGTGCTGGTGCAGGCGCATGTAGTTGTGGGTCATTTGGATTTTCCATAGTATCAATTTTTGGAACCATAGGAGGAGCAGCCACAGCATTTCTTACAAATTACGAAATGCCATTAAGATTAATATCAATTGCAATTTTGTGTTACACATATTTTGTATCAGCAAAAGACATTACATCCAAATGTAAAATAATCAAATAGAATTAATCAGAGAAAACAGGAATATCAAGGACTAGTACATGTGAAGTTTCCAAATTGGCCATGTAAACCAACAGCTCTTGAAATCCCTGCTCCAGAAGTATCATTTTGAATTGTAAGCGTACAAGATGGACTAGCAGGATGTCTACTTGCTTCAAATTTATTTGCAAGAGCAAGTGCTGCAACAACAGATGAGTTTTCAGGATGAGATTTATCAAAGAAAGTATGACCCACAATCTCAGGTATTGCAATTAACAATACAAGAACAATTGCAAATATGTTAATTGTTTTCTTGCGATTTGGATTCAAGATACAGCCACTTTGTAGAAGATCATTATAATTGTCAAGGTTATTGCCAATTTTAGTAACAATATTCAATGTACAAGTATACATGTACAATTCTAATCCTTATCAATCAGGATCACGTAATGATACTCATTGGGTAGAACTGGAACTACAAAAAATGATTCTGTTGAATCACTACACAAAAAAGCACTCAGACTGCAAAAGGAAGGAAATCAAGAAGAGGCAATCACACATCTGGATATAGCTTTAGAGGCAGATCCCAATAACGCCGAATTATTGTATGACAAGGCAATATCATTTCAAATGCTACTAAGGTTTGAGGATGCGATTGAATACTATGATAAGTCACTAAAGTTAGATCCAAACAACTTTGGAGCATTCATCAACAAAGGACTATGTCTTTCAAATCCAAACATAAACAAACATGAAGATGCATTATGGTGTTTTGATCAGGCTCTAAGATTGATACCAAACGATCCCGGAGCACTATCGCTGAAAGGATATTCACTTGACAACATTGGTAGATATCGAGAAGCAATAGACTGCTTTGATAAAATTCTTGAAACCAACCCAAAGGAAGTAAACATCATCGTAAACAAAGGCCTATCCCTCTCCCATCTTGGCAAATATGATGAAGCCATAGCGTATTTTGATACGGTATTAGATTACGAGCCAGACAATTTTTTTGCGATGCAGTTACGACAACAAGCTATAAAGAGCATGAAGCAAAATTTTTCCCAATGATCTTAACGTGTTATAGATAATATGATATTAAATTTGTAGTAAACACCAAAGATAATCATCAAGAACAAGTAAACAATGGTTATATAGCAAAAAATTAGAACATGAATTGTTGAATAAAAAAGATGCTCAAGGGATAGTAAAGGAGATACGAATTATCAGCCAATATGTCAGATTTGCAGGTGTAATAGACAACAAGGGAAAGATCATGGCATGGGAAAGAAGACCAGGGCATGAACCACTACTTAACATAAAAAATACAACTGATCAGTTTTCACATCTTGCAATCAAGACCCGCATGGCATCACAGTTTAACAAACAACTCGGTGACGTACAATTCATGTGGGAGGAGAGAGAAAAAGTACAGACCATATCGTTTGCAGTAGGTAAAAACACAGTCTGGGTTTCAATAGATAAAAAAGTAATTCGTTCAGAGGTACTCAGAATAATAGACAACTGCCTACCAATTGTGAAACACTTTTCAAAGTAAATAGCCCTAGTAGAACATTGAACAATAAATAGCTGTACAATCAAGAAAAATCATGAATAAAACAATGCCAATAATTGCAGTGGTAATTACAATGACTTTATTTTCTACAGGCATTGCACATGCAACAAGTCATAATGTTTCCATATTTTCAGATGCCATCAAATATACAGATTCAAATAGCTACAAAAATTCGAACTATAGTATTTCCATTCAACCACCCATCAACTGGACGGTCCTGTCTAATTTACCACCAGATGTATCAAATCAATCATTAGTTGTATTTTCCAACAATGACAAAACTCAGTTGGCTACATTTGGAATTTATCACAGATACATAGCATCAAATGTAATAGATGCCATAAACAGCCATTCTGATAACGACGTTCTGGCCACTATTGCACAAGAGATGACACATCAAGATGCGGATTCCAAGACCATAGTATACAATGGAATAGTAGACAGATACACAGATGGAGTGCGAGTTGCAGTTAGTTCTGCTACACATTATACTGCAGACAATTCTACGTCACTGAGTGAAAATATAATTTATTTTCTAGATAACGGAAATCAATATACATTAGATCTAACAAGCAGCCAAGACAGCATTGATAAAAACTCCCAATTGTTTGAAGACTCGGCAAGTACATTTATTGCAAGTCAAACCAATCCAGTTCCAGAATTCCCCATATCTCTTGTAATACTGATATCAGGAATGTTTACCGCCATTTTCATTTTTAGAATAAAAGGCATCATAGGAACAACAGGTCACACATAATCAAACAGTAGACAAAACGTGTCAGAATACTCACGAAATCATGTTTACAGATAGGCAAACGTGTGATAAAGGTCTAAAAATCCTGAGTGAACAGTTATTATGTAGCGTTTATCAACGGAAATCATGTCAACCGAAGACAGACAAATGTTTCCTGCCACATGCGCAGACTGTAAAAAAGAAACACAGGTTCCCTTCAAACCAGCAGAAGGAAGACCAGTATATTGCAAAGAATGTTTACCAAAACATCGTCCAGCACGCAGATTTTAGGCTGAAAAACGCTTAAAAAAATTTTTTTGATCTAGTACCATATTGTTAGATCAGAAAGATTAAGTCATTTCAAGAAAGAATCCAATCATGCCTCAGATGCAATCAGCAGAAAATTTTGTAAAAGAACTATACTTGAGCAAGATAAGAAATGACGGTACAGCACATCAAGAATATTTAGCAGCAGTAGTTGCAAGACTCAAGAACCTCGGAATAACAGATGACGAGGTATTATCAGCTGCTTGGCTTCATGACACAATAGACAATACCAAGACAAGCTTCGATGAGTTAGACAAGAGATTTAGTTCTAGAATAGCAGTACTAGTGTTATCAATATCAAAAGATCAAAGTATTCCAAAATCAATACAAGAAGAACAATATGTAAAACAACTAAAAGAATCTCCAATCGAAGCAAAGATAATCAAATTATGTAGCATATCTGCAAATCTCAAGGATTTAAAAAATTCACCATTTTCAAAGACAAGAAAAATAAAAGAATTGAAAAAGAAACTATACTATCTAAATGTAATAAAAACAGATCTAATCAAAAACAAAGTCCAGATTCCAGGAATTACAGGATTGGTAAACGGAATTAACGACATAGCAATATCATATGGATTACGGCCCGTCATATTCTAATAACTCAGTAAAACAACAAAGCTTGAAACTAGTTTAACAAACCTTTTAGAGTTGAATTAGAGAAGAGATTCAATGGTATTAGGCCCATACATTCGAAAAGAGATAGAGGGTGCAATTAAGAATTGGTGTCCCAATGTGACCCTACTGAAGAAAGGTGAATCTCGTTTGCAAAAGATTTGGAAATTCAAAAGCGGTTCTGATTTCATATATGGTTATCTTGTTGGCCAAATGGAGGGATATATCGCAGGTCTCATAGTTGGAAGACATGGTAAGATACCAGATTCAGAAGAGAGTAAAGAGATTAGAAAAATGGTAGAGGAGAGAGCAGAAGAGATAAGACAAGTAATGACAGCATACGAGAAAAGAGACAAAATAACCTGAAAAATTTATCCAGTATCAGACTTTTATGGAACCAGATAATTGTTTAGGTATGACACTAGATAAAAAAGATAAAAAAATTCTAGATACAATGATTGATGAAGAGATATCCAAGATTCCAGGACTTGTCAGAAATCTTCGCCTACCACAATTTCAAGAAATTTTCCAGATAGGAAATGAATCAGAATATGTTTATGGATATACGCATGGTTCCATCATAGGCAAGTTTGAAACATATTATTTTGTGGTACATTCAGGAAAAAAACCAACAAACCCAGAAGTAGATGAAATAGGAAAAACAATCTTTGAGAAATCCGGAGAAATAAGAGAAGCTATTTCTAAAACTAGATGATATTATGACAAATATGGTGTAATAGGACACCACATGGGAATAATGAATTTGAACATAGAACCATTTTGAAATACAGAATCAACCCATATTTTTCCCCCATGTGCCTCTACAATTCCCTTACAAATTGCCAATCCGAGTCCAGATCCTCCATACATCCTAGGCTGTTTACACACACCTTTGTAGAACTTGGTAAATATTTTTTCAAGATCTTCTGATTTTATCCCTTCCCCATTATCTTTAACGAAGAACAACAAATTAGAAGAGCCATCTTTTTTGACCGTTATTGTGATTTTGCCATCAGTTTCCGGAACAAAATCTATAGAATTTTTCACCAGATTCACAATAACTTGTTCAAATCTGCTTTTATCTACATAAATTAGTCCATTTACATCTACTTCTATTTTTAGTTCAATTTGTTTTTCCACAATCAAAGGTTGTAACAAAACTGCACATCCATCCATAAGACTTTGTACATCCAATGCTGTTTTTAAAAATTCCAAGGATTGTAATTCGAGTTTGTAAACATCAGAAATGTCCCTAATCAGTAATTCCAATTTATCAACACATCTGTGTATGGTTCCAACCATTCTCGTCTGTTTTTCATTTAATGGTCCAGGCACATTAGATTCTAACATTTCTGCACACATCCTGATTGGAGAAAGATGATTTTTTAGATCATGTGTCATCGCAGACACATCTAAGGAACGTATTTCAGACACTCGTTCTTGTCGGTTTGAAATTAGATTTGTAGTCAAGGGTTTGTTTTCCAATCCAGATAAAAAACAATGCAAAAATCATCATATAAGAAACAGTCAGAACACTATGAACAAACACAAGTTAGGTACAACGTATCGATCATAGAATTGACAGTAAATGAAGATATTAGATAAAAATGAGAAAAATATAGGAATCAGATTTGTCATCTGAATGCCTTATTTTATTGAGAACCTTCTACTAGTTCAGCAGAAGCAAATCTCTGGCCTACTTGGGTAATTCTTACCTTAGCATTCTGGCCAGCTTTGCCGTCTTTAACAAATATTACAAAGCCTTCTACTCTTGCAATACCGTCGCCTTTTCTACTGATTTCAGTAATGGAAACGTCGTATTCCTTTCCGGTTTCTACTGGTTTTGGACTGTTATCAAAACTTCTACCGCCACCGCCGCCGAATCTTCGACCGCCGCCGCCGTAACCTCCGCCTGATCGTCCGCCGTAACCGCCGCTGCCTCTATCGTTGTAACTCATCGTTGCACCTCCTTCTAATTTTGGAAATGCATGACACTCAATAAAAATGCTCGAAATTTGCTTTTGATGTCAAAATTTTGACTCTTTTTCGATCATTGTGTCATTTCATTATACTTAATACCGATACCGAAAGCAAATAGCCATGGCAAAAGCCAAAGCAAAACCAAAAGCAAAATCAAAAGCAAAAGCAAAGAAGAAATAAAAAAAGTCGACCTGTAAAAAAGGTCTTATCCTTTTTCCAGATTTTTAATTTTTATTCCACGTTTTACTTTTAACAAATAAATCAATTTTGAATTTTTAATAGGGAGTCGATTGTACCAATGATAGTGTCTTCTTCACGCAATATTGGCAAAAAATCTATCGCATACCACGAGAAACTAAAAGGTACCATATTACTAGGACAAAAATCACGTCGTCTTAGCATCAAGGAAATCCAGTTAATATACACACCAGGAGTTGCTGCAGTATCAAAAGAAGTATTCGACCACCCAAAGAAAAAATTTGTTCTCACATCAAAAAGAAACAATGTAGCAATTGTTACGGATGGAACTAGAATCCTAGGACTTGGCAACATCGGACCATATGCTGCAATGCCAGTCATGGAAGGAAAAACAATACTATACAGACAGTATGCAGGAATTACTGCATTCCCAATATGTTTGAGTACTACAGATAAAAAAAAGATAATTGAAACTATAACGGCAATAGAACCAGCATTTGGTGCAATAAATTTAGAAGATATAGAATCGCCAAAGGTTTTAGATATTTCACATGAATTACAAAAAAAAATATCCATTCCAGTATTTCATGATGACAGACATGGTACATCTGTTGTAGCATTAGCAGCTTTGTTAAATGCACTCAAACTTGTAAAAAAACAGATAGAATCAGTCAAAATAATCATAGCTGGTGCAGGCTCTGCAGGAGTAGGAATAACAGACCTGCTCAGATTTGCAGGATGTAGAAATCTGATTGTATCAGATTCAACAGGAGCAATATACAAAGGAAGAAGAAAAAATATGAATCAGTACAAAAATGAAATTGCTATGCATACAAATCCAAAAAGAGAGAAAGGAACTCTAGAAGACATCATGAAAGATGCAGATGTGTTCATAGGAGTTTCAGGAATAAGCAATTTGATTACAGAGAGTACAGTCAAAAAAATGAAAAAAAATTCCATAGTTTTTGCGCTAACCAACCCAGAACCAGAGATTAGTCCAGCCAATGCAAAAAAAGCAGGCGCTAGAATTGTTGCCACAGGCAGCTACCAATTTCACAACAGAGTGAACAATGCCCTAGTCTTTCCATACATCATGAGAGCAATCTTAGACCACGGAATAGCAAAGATAGAGACAAAGATACTATATGCCGCAGCCGTAGCAATTTCAAATACAATACCAAAAAAACAATTACACTATGATAACATCATATCAAATGTTGGAGATAAGAAACTTCAACAAAACATATCCAAAGCATTAAAAAAATTTTATAAAAAATAATACTTGTAAATCAATGCATTTTATCGATCAATATTTTTTATTACATGTGAGTTTTTCATAACTAATTTTCATATTACAAAAATATAATCAGTTCAAACACAAAATCATTTGTTGTAATAAAGACAGTTCCAAGTGTAGAAAGATTCAAAGAATTAGATAATTATTTTTTCAAGAATTACTTGGATTTTAGAGCATCCATTACTTTTTGCATGTCGTTTATTGGAACAATTTTTACGGTACTTGTAGTTGAAATTCCTACATGTATACACATTTGTTCTATATCATGAGCGTTTTCTGCATCCAATATTATTATCCATTCATGTTCAAGGACTGACATGTAAAAACCCAAGATTTTTTTGATGTGAAATTTTTTTTGTGTTGCTTTTATTTTCCTTTGTATTCCCAAGAATATTTTTTTACTGTTTTTATTATTCATTGGGCATAAATCAGGACTATGTATTGCAAAGACCCCAAATAACATGAAATACACTATTTTGGCAGTTCTAATAAATCTTAAGGAAGAGAGAGTTGCACACTGTTTTTGCCAAAAAAAAAACAAAAAAGACGTGAACCTGAAAAATTATTTAAGTCATAAAAACCAAACAAGTACATGATAAACCACATAATGATCCCATATGACAAATCAGAGTCGGCGACACATGCATTTGAGTATGCAGTGGATCTTGCAGAAAAATACAATTCAAGTGTCAGTATTATTTCATGTGTTTCAATACAGGCTCCAACGGATCTATATTTTGGTACAGCATACATTGAAACTACAAGGTTACTAAAAGAGGATGCAATGAAATCAACATCAGAACTAGAATCGCGATTAAAAAAATTAAAAATACCGTACAAAATCGAGATATTAGAAGTAAGATCAATTACAGATTCATTGGTATCATATGCAGAAACTCACAATGTTGATCTAATAGTAATGGGTTCACGCGGATTTGGTGGTTTTAAAAAACTACTCCTTGGAAGCGTTGCAAGTGGTGTGTCTCAGCATTCAAAGTGTCCTGTCTTAATTGTAAAATAACAAATGTACAAACAGAAAATTATTTCCTATATCTTGACACAAAAGTATTAGCAGAATCATCCAAGTCTCGCATAAACTGTTGGCGTAAAAGATTACCATATACAACCAGATCTCTCGCTAGCATATCTAATCGAGATTCTAGCTTGGGAGTTATTTTCCCATCTGCAAAATCTTCACTATCAATTATAGATACTCCATATGGCATGCTCCAACCATAGCATTGTCGTATTACAGTTCTCATTTGATCCATTGCAGTCAAACCTTTTTCATGAGATGCACAAATATAGCCAAATGTTTTTCCTGCAAACTCTGCCCAAAAGTAATCAAGGAAGTTCTTCATTACACCAGACATTGAACCATGATAATCAGGAGTAGAAAGAATCAAGGCGTCTGCCCATGTCACATCATCTTTTGTTTTTTTTATTTCAGGACTTGATTGATTTTCATTTGGATCATATAATGGCAATTTGTTTTGCTTGAGGTCTAACAACCGTGTTTCTGCACCATATTTTCTTGCAAGATCTAATGTGATAGATAACCCATTAGTACTAGAAGCATTTTCACGTAGACTAGATCCTATGCCCAATATTCTAAATGCCATACATACTCCATACTTTTCCAGGATAAATAATCTCGTTTTAGAATAACATATGACAAAGGTGTGACCAAGTTTTACAATCCCAAGTCAAATAATAGGAGATATTTACAAATACATTACAGGGAGAATGAACATAATTTGAAATTTTATATTGAATTTAATCCATGTAGAGAATGCAAAGACATCATCAGAGAAATAAATGAAAGTATGCCTGCAGACGATAATTCAAAGAAACTTTTACGACACATAACATACAATCACACAGAAGTAGTACAAGCAATAATTGAAGAACTTCCAAAAAAAGCAGACAAGGAAAACTTTCCTTGGTTTGGATAAATATCATACAGCAAAATGTACTTGATATTACTTGCATCAGGACACTAGAAAATATCTAATTTCCATACCACTCGATCGCAATTTTTTTGATCGCATCAAATGATTTTCGGATATTTTCAGATTGGATTTCATTTCCAGCATTCATACCTTCGTTTAAGATCCCACGTACATCGGAGAACCCCATAAATTGAAACTCTATTTTGGTAAGAGACAAAGCATGTTCCCAGTTCACCATTGGTCCACTAGTGTAAAAACCACCAGATGAGACAATTATTAGCGCTTTTTTACCACTCATCAGACCAGAATACTTTCCACCTATAGCATTCCAGGTTTGACCCTTTAACATGATAGAGTCAAACCATGCCTTTACAGGAGCAGGCATTGAGAAATTATGCATTGGAAAAGATACTACAACAATATCTGCTGATTTCACTTGACGAGTCATGCGATCCATTTTTTCCATAGATTTTTTTTGATCATCAGAAAGATCTTCTTTCAGATAATTTCTGTGAATATATGCACTCATATTCTCAACATTGAACAAATCAGGAACATCAATGCAGAGATCTAAAACTTCAATTTCAGAGTTTTTTATTTCATTTTTAAAAGCATCCAATAATTTTTTGCTGTTAGACTGTTCTTCCCGCGGAGTATACTTTACAAGTAATGTCTTCATACCTTATTACAAAATAAAAGATGTACAATATAACATTTCGAAAAAATATTCAGAGATATGATGTATTTTGAGATTGATCAATACTACGCTCTATTGCAGAATAGATAGGAGTTTCCAATCTACTCAAAGTCTTTTTCTTGATAAATCCTACTGTCATAATATCAGCACGGAAGATCAAGCTAAGAAACCAATCAAATCCAACTTTGATCTTTTTTTCACGTGTTGGCAAATGAGTCCAATAAAATGATCTCCACAAAAGCCATGCAGTAAATCCATGTACTTTTCTACCATTAAGAAGTGCAACCCCAGTTCTCTTGCCTATTGTAGCCATCACTCCTTTGTTATGATATAAGAATGGCTTCATTGAACTCATTGTGCCTTTAATCTCTGCAACCAAATTTTCTGATACCAATTCTGCTTGTCGTATGGCAATTTGTGCCGTAGTTGGATACACAGTATTGGTTTTGCTATCAACGAGATTAGCACAGTCTCCTAATGCAAAAACACTAGGATTATCCTTTAACCTCAAATATTGATCTACTACCAAGCGACCTGACTGACCATGTTCACACTTGAGTGTAGATATCAATGGGTCCACCGTGACTCCACCTGCCCAAATTAAGGTGGCACATGGAATTATTGTATTATCACTCAAAAGTACGTGATCTTCCCCAGCATCAACTGCTTTGGTATTTGTGATTACCTCAATGCCGGATTTTTGAACATGATCAAGTGCAAATTTACCAAGTTCTTCTCCAACCTCAGGTAAAATACCCTCCCTTGCAGACACGATAATAGTACGGATTTTCTTTGAATCAATGTTTTTGTAATAATTTTTTGTCGCATCTTGTAAAAAGTGGTGTATTTCTGTTGCAATTTCAACTCCAGCAAATCCTCCACCGACTACTACAAACCTTAAGAGCTGTTCTTGAAGAATTTGATCTTTTTCTTGATCAGCACATTCTAGTACACTGATAATATGATTTCGAATTGCAATTGCATCTTCTAGTGTTTTTATTGTAAATGCAAATTCTTCAATATTTATATTTCCAAAGAAATTATCTTTACTGCCAAGAGCAAGAACAAGGTAATCATATTCTAATACAGTTTCTTTTTGATCAAATATTCTAATTATAGAAACATGTTTATTTTCAATATCAATTGAGAGAATTTTTGCATGACAAAAGTTTGCAGTTTTACAAAAAGAACGAATTGGTGTAGTAATATCACTTGCGTGAAGCATACCAGATGAAACTTCTGGTAACATCGGAGTAAAAAGGAAAAAATTATCTTGACTTACCAGAGTAATTTCAACATCGTTTCTTTTTGATTGTTTTTGTATTTCATGCAATACGTTACTTCCAGCAAATCCCCCTCCAAGTATCAATATCCTCGTTTTTGTGTGATTATTTGTGTTAAATTTTCTTATCATACCACTAGACTACTCCACATATCCAATAAAAAGATAAAAGGAATGCGCATTATACATACAAAATTTATTGTTAATGTATCAATAAACCAGTAGCTTCTTTGAGATGAACAAACCTGTAGAAAATATTTGTGTAGACATGTTGAGAGACCTCGTGCCTATATTGCCCATCAAATATTATACTAGTTTGATAGAATTACTCATAGGCACATGATAGCCATAGTGTCAACCATGTCAAATCAAGAAAATTACAGATGGAACAGAATCAAATTAAAGCAGGAGTTATTCTCACATATCAAGAGTCAATCATGAACAAAGACAAAGGCATCTGCAAAGGACTATGCAAAGAACACAAAATTAGAAAACCAAGAGATGGTACTAGTCGTTATTTGGCAGGCCAAGTTAGATGCCAGATCTGCGGAGTCTTTATGTCAAGAGAAGCATGTCATGACAGAGAAGACAGACCCGTAACAGAAGATACAGTGGACTTGTATTGTAGTTGCTGCAATTGCATGGTAAGATCAAGACCTAGAAATAAACCGGGAATAAAATCTAACAAGACCCCACAAGAAGAATATGATCAGTTAAAGGAACTACGAAAAAAGTATTAGAAATCACCTAGATTTTACAGCGATTAATCTTGTCACTTTGATACAAACTTTCCAAGTTTAGTAATGCATCATGATATCTTGCTCTATTTGCAATTTCATGCTCTATTTTATTGATCCCATTTTGTACATTTGTAGAATCATGAGATCTTGAAGGATGAAGGGCATGTAATAGTTGATGAACAAGAACAATTGTCACCATCCTCCTATTGTCTCGAACATCATAACCTAGCATGTCATGAACACATATTTTGTAAGATGGTTGACTAGGCAGATCCCTGATCAGATTGATATCACCTGATGCATTTCCATTGTTTTGTATTTTCACACCAAAAATCTTGTCTGCAAAGAATTTTGCACAATCTATGAAACTCCGGTCATCAGGTTTTTCTTGATGGTATTCTATTATCATATTTTGTGCATCTTTGAGACAATCATGCAACCAGTAAGGAGTATCTACTACAGCATGAATCACAGGTACATTTACTTTTTCCACATTAGATGCCACTTGCGTAACTGGTTGATCTAGAGTTTTTTTCAATTCGCCATTTGAATCCAGTTCTTCCAGATTGGAGGATGAATCAGATTTAACATATTCCACATTTTGTAACATGGTACATTGATGTCTATGTGGCAAGATATGATCTCTGCAATAGACATATCCACACAATTTACAGAGGTTACTCAGAGTTTCGTCTATTTTATGACCATCATATGTGCAATATTTGTCCGTGATGAGGAAGTTAAATCCATTAAAAATAAAGATGATTGTTTACAGATTTGACTAAAGTGTATATGACATGTGAGCGCAACAAGTTTCGAGTGTAATAATACCAGATTTTTAAAGAACGATAATTTGTACCCGTACATAATTCTTGAAATAGTTGAGTGTAAATGTTGTCAATACGGCTTCAAACAGGTACACATGTCATAGTTTCTGTTTAAGGCAATACTGCAAATATTTTTTCATGTTTTGGACAGTATTTTAACAATTTCATGAAAAAACTCTACGCATGGTTTATCAATAGTACCGGACGAGTTTAACTATGCCAAGAAAAGAATACAAGACAATCACGGTAAAAGTTGATGCATTTCAGCAATTTGCCAAGGCAGTCAAAAAAGCAAAACAGGAAGATCCAGAATTGGATAACAGTACATTTCTAATGTTACTAATGAGCAAAAATCAAAAGATCAAGAAACATCGTTCGTAGAATACCTGAGAATACACAAATTCATTTGTGTAAATAATTCTCAAAAAAAACTTTACAAATCAAGGATCAGATACTAGCCTTTTGCACCAACGCCCACTGATTCGCTCAATAACAAAGTAAGGTGTCGAGGAGTTGTAGAATTAGTCATTGTTGGCACATTGGAAATAGTAGAATTTACCCCAGTAGAAACAGATGTCATGTTCCACACTTTAGAAAGAGAAACATGCACATCAAACCCAGTCAAAACTCCCGTTAACAGCGAAACAGTTTCTTGTTTTGCATTTAGATCGATTGAAAATCTAGCAGTATCACCTACTTTGAATGCATCAGTATCAGTAGCATCAACAACAGTAGAAGAGAGACAGATAGGAGTAGATGAATCACATGTCAGACTAGGAGACATTAAAACATGAACTAGACCTCTTCCCACAGGAGATTGGATAATTATCGTGCCATTGTTTCCATTTACTATGGTCCACATTATGACACCATGAAAGTTACTATTTGGAGACACCGCACCCTTGATAGAAAAATTTGCAGTTTGTGCATATCCTACATGCATTAGGGGTAACAAAGCCATATTGAGAATTAAAAGTACTACAGAGATAGTAAGAAGTTTTGATGCCAATTGTCTAACATAAAACATCATAGTCTAAAAACATATAGCATGAAATTTTGCAAACTATACAGGTTTCATCAATATTTTACCAAACAGATTTCCTTTCAACATTTTTGTATGAGCCTCTACTGCATTTTCAAATGTATAAATCGAATCAACTATCGATTTTAGTTTCCCTTTAGACATCCAAAAAATTCCAGATTCAAGCTCAGAACGTGTTCCTTGAGTAGATCCCAAAATATTAGTACCTTTGAAAAATATATGTCGTAAATCAGACATTACATCATAACCTGTTGTAGCACCAGTTGTAACTAGCGTAGCGCCATATTTTAGCAGGGCAAGTTCCTTGTTCCAGTGTGAACCTCCAACATGTTCAAAAATTACATCAATTCCAGGACTAGATTGCTTTTGTTTTGCCAAGTCTTTGGATATTGCAAAGACTTGTTTGTTCCAGTCTTCTTTTCTGTGATCTACTGCAAAATCTGCACCAAGTTTTAGACATTCTTCCAATTTATTTTGACTTGCAGTTGCAATCACATCACAACCATAAAGTTTGGCAATTTGAATTCCAAATGTACCCATACCAGAACCTCCACCCATAATTAGTACTGTTTGACCAGGTCGGATTTTTGCTCGTCCTACAAGCATGTGCCAAGATGTTGTCATGGTCATAGATGCAGCCGCAGCATCTTCATATGACACATTTTCAGGAATTTTTACGACATTTACCTCAGGCAAGTGAGCATATTCACAATATCCACCCCAGAGAGGACCTGTTTGAAAACCCCAAACTTTTCGATACCTGCAATCATACTCACGACCTTCAGTGCATGCGATACACACCCTACAAGAAAGATTACCATGTGAGACAACCCTATCTCCAACTTTGATTGTTGAAACATCCTCACCTACTGCAACAACTTGGCCCGCTGCATCTGTTCCCGAAATATGTGGCATTGGTATTTGTATTGGTTTTCCACGCATGCCCCAAATATCATCATGATTTAGTCCTGCAACTATTACTTTGAAGACTACTTCACGGGGTTTGGGTTTTGGTTCAGGCACATCCATTATTTTGAGTATTTTTTTATAATCATCATCAGGGGCATATTCTTCATAGACTAGAGCTTTCACAAGTCAAGTGAAACACACTACCAATATTAAGAAAATGGTTTTGTTATCGGTATTCGTCACCACAATCACCTATTATCGTAAAAAGATCTTTTGATTTAGATGTGACTGATTTTATTTTATGGTCATCATCTTTGTCTAACTGGAGTGAAAACACTTTCGAATTATCAGATCTATTATCAGAGATTCCAAGCCGAGTTCCAATTATTACTCCTGCCACAGCAGGCTTGTCCAGAATATATCTAGTTGCAACATTTGCAATGCTGGAATCATGTTTCATTGCAATTTCATTTAATACGCGTAAGAGTTCCTGAAATAAATTCCAACCTCCCCATTGATCAATCATATTTTTGTATTTTTGCAAACTAAGTGTATTCAAGTCTGATCGTTTTGGCTCTGATTTTCCAAGATATTTGTTTGAAATAAATCCCCCACATAGAGTCCCATATGCAAGAAGATACATTCCATGCTTCTGATAAAATGGTGTCATCTTGATTTGCGGTCGTTGATCAATGATAGAATATTGTACCTGATTAGATACAAGTTGGAATCCTTGTTCCAGTATTAATTTTGTGGTATCAGTATCAAAATTTGTCAATCCAACATATCGTATTTTTCCTTCATCACGTAGCTTGGAGAGATGATGTAATGCATCAATGTATCTGGTATCATTATAATCCCACCAGTGAAATTGAATAACATCAATTGATTTGACGTTCATTCTATTGATTGATTTTTCAACATAGTGTCTGACTATTGAGCTAGTCATAGGTCCTGGGTTTGGTACAAATTTTGTAAGTGCTTGAGTTTTCCCTATTGCGTCATTGCCTTGTTGTTTTTCTAGTCTTTTTCTAAAGTCTCCAAAATATTGTTCGGCAGGCCCATAGATATCTGCCATGTCCCAAGTGGTAAAACCCGAATCATGATATGACAACATTTCAGATATTGCAGACTCGTAATCAATATCTCCATGACCTCCAGCCACTTGCCACATTCCATTAAGTATTCGACATATTTTTAGATCAGGAGTCAACTGCCAAGTTTTTTGATTGGATTCCATGAAATGTTTTGAAAGTACGATATTGATGTTATAATCTTTCTAGTCAAAGACTGTACTAAACAGATAGAGATATCAATCAATTACAAAAAACAAGAAAAAGACATGGTGCAATACAAATGAATGTAATTCATCGTATCAGTGCGAGAGCAAATTACACAATACCTCTCATATTGTTCCTGACATCTATTTTGATTTACGGATACAATTTGGAAGGACAACCGCATCATGGAGATGAGATAAACTATCTTGGATGGGCAGGAAACTATATCCATTTGATAACCACGGGAGATCTTGCCAACCCATGTTTGATATCAATTGATAATTGTGATTCACTATATCACATACCAGCACATGGTGCAACATACAGCCCATTACGTATGGTCTTGATTGGAACACCACTAAGTCTTGAACACCAAGATACTGGAGACTATTATGATTGGTCTTGTTATTGGTTTACTTGTTATAATTTTCATAATGCACCAACTGTTGAACAAATGACTGCAGGACGTATACTATCTCCAATCTTTGGAGCACTTGCGGTAGTTGTTGCATTTCTCATTGGAAAGATTCTCTTTAACAGAAACGTAGGAATAATTTTGTCACTTGTTTTTATGTTTTACAACCTTTGGGTATGGTATAGTAGAACCATAATGACAGAGGTTCACTATATTTTCTTCAGCATGCTTGCACTATTGCTCTTGCTTTATTCTTTTAAAACAGGTCATCTCAGAGTAAAATATCTGATTTCAAGTGGCGTGGCATTTGGATGTGCACTTACTTCAAAGCTATTATCTGTTGAATTTTCCATATTGTTTATTGGAATTATTTTATTGAATGGTCTGTTGCAAAAAGAGCCAGGATCATCAGTAGACAAGAGACAGATCTTGAAAATCTGTGTGACAATTATTGTGTTTTTTTGTATTGCAATGTTTGCTTTTCTGTTAACAGAACCAGGATTTTATAAAAATCCCATTCTTCAAATCAAAGCTATGAAATCAGACATGGATAACTATAATCGAGATGTTTGGTTCATTGCATATCCTACAATACAAGGATTACAGCCTACTAGAATGCTCTTGTTATCTTATTACACCATATTTCCAAGTCCTACAGAAAACACCATACCCGGAGCATTTCCAAATTCCACTTTTAAACTAGGATGGAATAATCCATCCACTTATTCCAGCATACCACTAACTATCTTTTTCTTTGTTGGTATGATATATGCAATTCAAAAGGTACGAAAATTGAAAGATTGTATTCCAGAATCACTTGTCTTAATTTGGTTTGTTAGTACCTTTATCACCACACTAATGATTGCAAGAGATCTTTCACTTGAGAGATACATGCTGCCATTTCTAATCTCAATTCTAGTTATTGCATCTTATGGATTTTGGGAGTTTACAAAACATGTTACAAATAAAAAAATACAAACGTCATTTGCAGCATGTGCTTTGCTTGCTCATGCTGTTACTTCAATGTCATATTGGCAAAAGATCTATTTCTCCCCTGGAACATTCTGGACAAATCCGCTACCATATGGAACATTTCAAGAGGCACTTGCAAATCCAATTACATTGCTTATCAACATTGTATTCATCATATTTTTTGCATATCTGATAGTTATCCAGTTCAAAAACAAGACAAAAATAACAATATAGATAGAATTAGATCAGTCTTCAGCATCACAGTCTTCTAGTCTATTTTTATCATAGTATAATTTGTTATTTTCAATTTTTACAATAGACCCCGTCAAGAAACACATCTCATTTCGTTTCCCATTTGTTTCTATTATAATAATAGATGAAACATCCTCACAAGGTACAGAAACCAAGAGAATAGCATCCTTTTGATCATTTTGAGCTTCAACCCAACAAGCATTAGGCAATATAGTTTTACAGTCCACAGAGTTTGGCAACGATATATTTACTGACATACAAGAGATGTATCCTTGTCACATATTATAGATTATTCGAAAGAATTTCCCACTTTACAGAATTGAAATTGTTCACAAGGCCACATATTTCATAGATTTGACAATAGCAGAATTGAAATATTTAGAAGGCCATTTACTAGCAGTTGAAAAAATCCATCCTTTCGCTAGTAATAGGAGGGTGTTTTGCTCTAGTCATAACATTTTTTCTAGTCATTTTCTTACCAGTAATTCCCATCTCTGAAAAATATAGCATGTCAGTTGATCCGATAATAGTAAAAGATGACATGGGTACTGAAACACATGTTGCAATAAGGAACACAGGTACAAATGCATTGACTAACATAACAGTAGAATACGGAGGAACAACAAAACCAGATGTCATACCAGTATTAAATCCCGGAGAAAAGATTTCACTCTCACCCCCAGATGGAAGTATACTCAATGAAGTACAAGTAACAGCAGATCAAGGAATCAACATAACAAAGGAATACAGAACTCCTGCAAGCATTAGCTTTGTTGGAAATTCTGGTTATGGAGGATAATTTTTTACAATAATTTGAACGATAAAATGGTTTAAAAAATATGAGTGCAATTTAAGAGTCAGAGTATTTTTTTACAAGTTTTATCAATTTTGTAGCAATGGTTTCAGCATCAGAGTGTGGTAAAACAACACACAAGATTATACCATATCTTCCAAGGGGTGCAGTAATACGTTTTGCCTTTTCATATCTTGCCATAGCATAGAGAGGCTCGCCAAGTGCAGTTTGGGATCTTCTAGTTACCCAACGTAACGATGCATCAGCTAATGATTTCTCTATATTCTCTTTTGTTTGAAGATTTTTGGTTCCTTCACGTTCTTTAAAATATGATTCTGCCCTATGCGATATGGCTACCAATATAATGTCCTCATCAGACTGCATTATTTCATTACAGATCTTTTCAAGATTCATGTTTTTTTCCTGAAAGAATATCTCCTTTGTCATAACACTTATCAGCAGAATCAAATAATCCAATTGATCTATTCACTAGTTTTGGTGCATTTGTACGATCATCATTTGCCTTGTCAACTAACGATTGTGCAAAATTTCGTAATGCATTTGCTTTGTTATACCACGCATTTGCATACTCTGGATTTAGCTCAATTGCTTTGTCATAACAGACGATCGATTCTTCGAATTGCTTCAATCTAGATAGAACAATTCCTTTGTTATTCCAAGATCGTACATGATTGGGATCTATTTCAAGGGCTTTGTCATAAGCAATTAGAGCATCTTCATTATCACCATTTTTTGCATTTTCGTTTGCTTTAGCATACCAAAGATTATTGTCGTCATCGCCCATACAGAAGTACATTACTTGGCTCTATTTTAAGAACAAGATGTCATCATATGTAATTGTAGAAAATAGATTTGCATTATCAATCAGACATTCAAACTACATGTGATATGAAAGCTAGACAACAGTATCCACGATAATCAAAAGACAATTCTATAAAATATGAAAAAATTATTTTATCACAGCCATCAAGTTTCTAAAAGAAAATGAAATGAGTCAGGCATCATAATGATTCAAATTGGTCGATAAAACACATATACAAAATTTTCATTCATAAAACATATAGTTATTTGAATTATTTTATTATTTTGTATGTTTTATGAAAAGTTTTTATGAATCATTTGGAATCTCTAAACCAAATGCCCACATTCATTGACGGTCACAATTCAAAAGGTTTGACACATAAAGAATTAGAAAGATTGGTAGATTTACCTCCAGATAAATTTGGAGTTACTCATTTGGAGTTATTTTTCAATAAAAAAGAGGACAAGCTTTACTGTATACTAGATGCTCCAGATGAAGAATCCATTTGGAAACATCATGAAGCAGCAGGTTTCAAATGTGATTTTATTACAGAAGTAGATCAGGTCAAGACAGAAAAAACTACAAAGACTGAAAAACTTGTAACTTTAGGTCAAATGAGTTCAAACATTAGTCATGACTTTAGAAGTCCAATGTCAGTGATTAAAAACTCAGTAGACTTGTTAAGTATCAAATACAAGGACCAATTCAACCCAGGAGTTTTAGAGCAGATTTCAAAAATAGACCGGGCTATTTTTAGCATGAGTATGATGGTAAACGACATACTAAATTTTGCAAGAACCCAGTCGTTGCATTTAGAAGATCATTCTGTGATAAACACCATCACCCATTCTATCATACCGATTAAAATTCCCACAAATATCAAAATAACACTTCCACAAAATGACATTACACTAAAGTTTGACGGCCCCAAACTGGAATCCGTCTTTTATAACTTGATAACAAATGCAATCCAATCCATGGATGAGCGCCAAAGTGGAGAAATTGTTATCAAACTTATTGAAAAAACGGATGATAAAATTCAGATCCAGATTCAAAATTCAGGTCCTCCCATCCCAGATGAACTACTGACCAAAATATTTGAGCCCTTATTTACCACAAAACAACATGGAACTGGACTTGGTCTACCAAGCTCAAAGAACGTAATTGAACAACATTATGGAACAATACATGTTGCAAACAATCCTACAACATTTACCATTACATTGCCAAAACATATTGAAAATTTACTTTCAGTAGACAAGATCTAAGAACTCGCAATTGATGATATAGACAATTACCAATCTCTAGTTGGATCGCCTGAAAACATGTTTTCCAAGTGTCTATTATTTGAGATGAGCTGCCATCTATTCCTCATGTCACCATTATGAGATGTCCGTCTCCAAGAGGCATTGTTAGTCGTCGTAGATTTTCACTACCACCAAGATATACAAGATACCTTTTTTCTAGATGAAAATTTGAAGTAAACTTACTCTTGATGACAATATCGTTCCCATACTGCATTTGATATTTTTCCATAATACAACACACAGTTTTCGCAGAAAGAATCCCACTCGTTTATTTCAAGCATATTAAAAAATTCTCTAGTCCATTCATAGGTAGGTAATTTTCTATATTGAAATTGTTGAATGGTAAAGATCTCTTTTTCCTTGAATTTGTTTAGACATCTTTTACATTGAGCATTTTTTGCCTTTTTTGTAGAAGCCATATTGTTTCACAGATATTTTATCGCAATATCAAGTTCATTCTGAAGATCATTATTAACACCATCATACCAGCAAGCAATACAAATCCAGCATAAGAAAATTCAGGTATGGCATCATAATTTGTTCGAGCAGGCGCTTGATCATTAGATGATGCTGAAATCGTATGTCCATTAGCATATGTAAATGAAACGGTAATAGCATCATCGCCTCCCGCTGCTAAAAATCCATCAGTGGGTCCACACACTGGAGAACAAACAGAAGTTGTAGAAGACAAAATTACATAACCTGTAAAATCTCCAGTATTAGATCCAGTTTCTACTAGCTTGTAAGGAATGCTAGATTCCCTTGTTGATATTATGACCCTACTTCCGTCTACTCCAATAGTGTCAATAGCATATGAATTAGAATTAAAGTCAGGCGCATGTATTAGAATATTGACTTCAGAACTAGGCGAAAGTGAATCCCTAGATATTATGATTTGTGAAGTGGGTACTTGTGAGACATGATCACATGCGATATTTGGGATACAAGATGCATAAACACTTGCAGTTGGAATTATACAGTACAGCATCCCAAACAATGCAGCAAGTAATACAAAACATCTAGTCATCATTTCGCCCACATTATTTGAGAAGGACTGCAAAATAATACTTATCGTGCAAAGATTGTCAACAGTTAGAATTCAAACTTACATACTAAACATTATAATTGTGATCAATCTTATTAGGAATGAAGTCGATAATAATAGTTAGAAACATGTCTCAAAATGTTACCATAGTATGTCTTGATGAATATCTCCTAGTACCAGAAGTTGAATTTGTTGGACTGGTTACTGGAAACGGTCGTCTTGTAGATTATAGAACAAAGAATGGGTTACGGTTTTCAGAAGAACAAAAAGAGATGTTTTTCATGTCAGTTTCATTGTATCAAACCATGCAACACGATTATGATGAAAACTTTGGTGCAGTAAAATATACAATTACAGAGAGAGAAAACTTTAGGATAGTATCAGTTCCAAATGGACAAGATACAATAGTTATTGTTATGAAAGGAAAATTTTCATCTACAATAAAAAAAGTCTTGGAAGCAATAAATCATGTAAAAAATCAAGACAGTAAATACAAAAACCTAAAACATTCAAACAGCAAATAATACAAAAACATCATCAAGACAGTAATTTTTACATGTCAAGTATTAATCAGCACGTAATCAAATAAACATACTAGAATAGTTTCCCAATTATGGCAAACAGGTTCACATGATATGGGGACGGATTTGGGTTTTCCTCACAAGAGATCATCCTGTTTGCCAAGAATATAGATCGTACATCAAGATTAAAAAAGAAACGTAGGATTCCATACTAAAACATAAATCTGTTACAATATCGTTTCACCTATGACCAGATACATTGCAAGCAAGTAACTTTGTTACTGAACAATGTATCGCAATTCCTTATAGATTCTGAGCAGTAATAAGAAACATGATGAACATGAGCGAGGAACTAGTTGAGGAAGTATGGGTTTCTAGCAATTACGAGATGGTATTTTGTACCAAAGATGAAAAAGAGCATTACCTCAACTTTCTTAGTTCAAGGAGAGAGATACCAAGAGGAATGAGCATTGTATTCATTAACAAAAAGCTGAACAAACAATATACCAAAAATGAGATAATGAATGCCGCTCCAGAACAGCTCAAGAAAATGATCAAGTAATCTTCAAATCAATATTTTTAAATTTTACAGATGATCGGAATCATCTTGTATATATTAAGAATCAATCAATAGCGATGTTGAAATATATTAATACTTGATTTGAAAATGCGTAGTAGTATAAAATGACCAGTGCTAAAAAAGATAAAAATTCAAAGGCTGTTAAACCTTCATCCAATAGAAACAAGTTCATAGCACTAGGAGTAATTGCAGCCATAATAGCAGGAGTGGCATATGTTTCGTACAGATCAGATGATACAGTTGATACCAATTTTGCTTCAGTTGATGGAATACCCTGTGAAACTCAGGAATATACAACATTTCATGTTCACGCACATATGGATATTTTTGTCAATGGTCAACATACACCAATTCCAGCACTAGTAGGAATTGAAAATACATGTCTGTATTGGTTGCATACACACACACCAGATGGAATAGTACACATAGAATCACCAAAAGAAAGAGATTTTACAATAGGAGAATTTTTTGATATTTGGAAATCAACTCGTAATGGATACCCCACAACAACTAATGGACCAGAAATTTTTGTAAATGGAAACTTGGTAAATACGAACTTGAATACCACAAAGATGAATGCTCATGATGAAATTGTTATCGTATATGGAGACGTACCACAGAATATGCCCACATTTTATCAATTTCCAGAAGGGGATTGAGTCCTGATTACAATACAGTCAATGTAACATTGTAAAAATTATTGTGTATTGATATCTGTAGATGCCCAACCTCTAGCCATCAACACAGATACACTAGACGGTAAAACACACGCAGGTGAATTATTTTCTGATTTTATAACTAAATGAAAACCTGCTATACAATCCACTTGTTTTGCGCTTGTACCAGATCTGAATTGTTCTAGAGGTGTTAGCATACCAGACTTTGATATTGCAAATGTAACAGTATAATCCGAAATAGGTATTCTCATTCCACTTGTCGGATAGGGTTCCACTTGGATCACCTGTAAGAGATATCCCCCAGGAATAGTAATTGTTGCATTATTGTCTCCCAATCTGCTTGTTAGACTAGAATTTCCCAGATTTTGATTATTTTTTATTACATTGACAAGTATAGTGGATGTTCCTTGCCAGATACATGTCACACCAGATGGACATCTAGAATCTCCAGTGACATTAAGAAATTTTACACTGATATCATTAGGTTCAGAAGCAGTCTGATTCACCTTGAGTTGAAATTGAATTATCTTGTGACCAGAATTTACATCGCCAAATACACAAGGTATAGTCACTAATGTCATAGCACAAACGATTCCAAAAGTTAGATATGACATATACATATGAAATGCTAAACATTGATGTTTTTAGATTTTACGAACAAATCATTCTTGAATCCGTGAGAGAAATGTTTCTCATATTGACTGATAATTGAAATATTATTTTGGAATGTGAATGATAAACGTAGTACCTTTATTGATTTCAGTTTTTATATCAATATAGCCACCATGTTTTTCAATTATATTCTTACAACTTACTAGACCCAATCCTGTGCCTATTTGTCTAGTAGTAAATAATGGATCAAATATTTTGTTCATCAAACTCTTTGGAATGCCAGGACCCGTGTCTTCAATCTCGACGGTTGTAAAATTTTTTGTTATACTATCAGTAACTGGACTGTCGTTTATTCTAAAATATATAATTCCACAGTTATTCATTGCCTGAGTTGCATTTAACAATAGGTTCGTGAATACAATTTCTAGTTTTCCAGGATCACATTCTATGATAACATCATTTTGTGGTACATGTATTTTTGTACCAGTTGTTACAACATTTGAGACTGATGAATTTATCACGTCAAGCAATGAAACATGTTGTTGAAGTTTTAATGGATTTGGTACGACATATTCCATTACTTCATCTATCTGATGAGTCATTCTTTTTACAGCACGTTCAATCCTATCAAATTTTGATTGGTTATTTTTCTCAAAGATTGGATTTTGAATTTTGATTATTTCAAGAGTGTTATGCACTATGGATAAGGGATTTCTGAGATCATGAGCTATACGAGCAGAGAGTTCTCCAATAGCGGAAAGTCTTTTTGTTTTGTGCTCTTCAATTTCTTTTCTAGCATTATACATCACAGTCATATCCCTTAACGCTCCAATTCGTCCAGTCAAATTGCCATTTGTATCATAAAGATTTGTTGAGAGAAGCAACGTAGGAAAAATATCACCAGTTTTTCGTCGGAGCCAGATTTCCCTGTTACCTATTGAACCAGTGTGATCCCATTCCAACATTGCATCCTTTAAGTCATCAATACTTTTTTCTGCCACATGAGCATACATGGATTTTCCTATAATTTCTTCCCGTGAATAACCAAGACTAGAGCAGTACGAATCATTACAGTCAACTATATTTCCAATCAAATCAACAGTACGTAAAAGGTCAGGAGATTTTTCATACAGAGTTCTATATTTTTGATCAGTCTCCAACAGGTGATCATATGCAGTTTTAAGCGCTTCATTTTGTTGTTTCAGTTTCTTCTCGTTGATTTCAACTGTCTTTTGTATTTCATACAAGTCAGTAATATCCCTTATCGTAGTATTGCTACCAATTAATTTTCCATCAACATCATAAAGATTTGTAGCATTAATCAAACCAAGAAATTCAGAACCATCTCTTCTTTTGAACCAGATCGTAGCATTTGATACACTGCCAGTATCCTTCCACGTTTGAAAGGAGTTTTCATACTCTTCAATACTCTGAATTGCCACAAAATCAAAAGTGGATTTTCCTACGATTTCATTTTTTTGATATCCAAGTTTTTCAGCGTAAAATTCATTGCATGCAAAAACAATACCATCAATAGTCGTAGAACATAGCATACAGGGAGTTTTTTCATACATATCTTTGTAATTTTGTTCCAAGAGTACATGCCTACTAGATAATTGTGAAGAATTTGTTACAGCATAACACGACTGATCATTTTGAAAGATTTTTTTCCTATCATCAGACCTAATTGTTGATTCTTTTTTTGATCTAATTCGAGGCTTGCTTGTGGTACCGGACATACATAATATAAAAAAACATACAAGAATACTTGTCGTATGTTCAAGAAAAACAAGCTAGGCATGATGAGATTACTTTGTAGGTGTCAAACAGTTATTCAATAATTGAGTATTTTAGCTGATACAACCAAGGTCAGACATTATTTTTGCAATCACACCCAAGGATACTGTCGAGTTTGCAAGATCTGTTTTTACTTGAGCACAGATAACAGGAGATATTGACGGAGGTGTTGGAACTGGCACAGGAGTTGGTGGCATGGGATATGGAGGCGGAATTGATGAAGTAGTGTTGGACATTTTCATAGTAGAGTTGGTTGACATTTGCATTGTAGCATTTGTTGATGTTTGTATAGTAGAGTTTGTTGTCATAGAGTTTGTAGAATTTGTTCCAGAATGTACAATCTGATTTTGGTTTAAATTATCTTGCAATGCGGTCCATTCACCAGGTGCACATAAATGATCTCCACAAACTGCAGTATTACCAGAACCTGCAGTAAGATGCTGATTACCGCCAGAAGAAAAATCTCGCTTGACCAAATCATCCATTGCAGTAGTTGTTTGAGCTAGTACCGGGGGAACCACTTGTCCCATGACAAATGTCAAAAGAATAGCTGTAATAGATAGTCCAAGCACAGTATACTTGATGCCAGATTGCATTGAGATCTTATTGACACCTTTTCTATTTAAAAATACCTCTGTCAATCAGACATCAACATAGGTACAGACCACATTCAAGAATGCAGACCCAGATACTTTAGCAAGTCCACAACCACACCTTTATGCACAATATGCAAGACAAGCGACTTGATTTTTGGATACCACGAAGTAACAAATCTAGATACAAGAATATCGATATATTCCCATGCCAATTTACCACATGTAAGAACAATTGGTTTGTACTTGAAAAAATATCTCCTAATAGTTCTTGTAGGTAGTATCTTTTTTGCATAAATAATCACATCAAATGGCAAATTGAGATAAAAAGTCCAAGTTCGTAGTTCCTGATAGGAGTCGTATTCGTTTTTTTGTTTTTCATAGATAGGACTGTTTTCAACATACATATTTTTAGTACGTATTGTTTGATAGGCTTCTGTTACTAGTTTGAATTGTATATCATCTTTGGTTGATATATTTTTGTCAGGATGATATTCTAGAACCATTCTGCGATATGCGTTTTTTATCTCAGGCACGGATGCACCTTCTTGTAACCCAAGTAGTTCATAGCATTGTTCAATATTCAACAATAAAGCATTGCACTAGCCATTTTAATAAAGATTGATCGCATTTTTTTATCATAATTGTTAAAGATGTCAATTTTGAATCAAGCCAAGGTTTGAAATTCCACTACCCGGTAGAAAAGATGACAAAAAATTAGTTTGTTCAAACTAAACAAAATTCATCTAATATATATTCAATAATGCAAATAAATGATGAAAATCGCTTCTCAATCCCACTTGGACAGTATGAACAATTTCATTACTGCCATAGTGATTGATGACGACAGAGATACAGTATCTGTGCTGTCTGATTTTTTGTTGATAAAGGGCATCAGAGTGATTGGAAGAGGGTACGATGGATTAGAAGCAGTTGAAATCTACAAGAGACTCAAACCAGATGTGGTATTTTTAGATGTAATGATGGAAACATATGATGGATTATACGCATTAGAGAAAATTAGAGAAATTCAGAGTGACGCTCTTGTCATAATGGTAACAGCTGACTTGACAAATAACACTCATGAGAAATTATTAGATCTTGATGCATCTGCCATAATTTACAAGCCTTATGATATTAACGAGATAATGCATATTTTAAATAAACTACATACGCTCAAGGCGGTTCCATAAATGAAACAAGAATTATTTGAAGATTTAGCATCTCAAAAAACTCTTCTCAAGGAGATGAATTCTGAGCTCAAGAAACGTGTAGATAGTTTAGAAACAGGTACAGTAAATCTTGAGCGCGATATTTCAGAGAAAGAAAAGATAATTGAAGAGCTTCGTGAGGACAAGAAAACATTAACTGGCTTGTTGAAAAACGAGCCACGTAAAAACAAGATTTTACGAAATGTTACAATAGTAGCTGCACTAGGACTAGCGGTTTTCATATTTATTTCATATGTACCAAGCGACGTACAATCATTTTACAATTCTAATAACACACCGCTCAAAACACAATATTTGATACAAAATTTAAGAGGTAATACAGTAGATACATGGAAACCATGGCATCTAGTAAGTAATCAAACTCTGAACATCAACATATTAAATTCAGATACAGTGTCAAAAGAAAAGATAGATGCAATAAAGGAAGCTATACTATCAGAAGAATCTGTAAAAATAGACAATTCTTTACTCGGCAGGGGACCAGTTGGTACGGTTTCAACATATTACAAAGGATGGCAAGGCGCAATTCAAAGTATGCAAACTGAAAAATCTGCATTTTACATACCAACCAAATTCAACATAATCCAATCACCAACTGAAGAGGGAGACATTACAATAGTTCTCTCGGATCTGGAAGATCCAGATGGATATTCAGGATACACTAAAACTATTACAGATGGACAGGAAACGCTAAAAGCAGCAATAACAATTTACGATGTAAACAATCTTTCATCTGAGCGACTTGGTGCCATAGTCAGACATGAATTCGGTCATGCATTAGGACTGGGACACTCTACAGATGAAGACGATTTGATGCATTATGTAATTGAGACAAACTTTCCGTTTATTTCAGATTGCGATATGAGTGCGATAAAAGATCTATACAACAACAAGGATCTAAGCGATATTGCATGTGGACCACAAAAATCGGCTTAGGCTTTTGCCTTGAATTGAAAGAATACTTCTTTTCTTGTGCCCTCTTGATCCCAGGCAGCAACCTTGTATCGTCCTGGAATTTTCCATTGTTTCGTATCAAATCGTAGAACGTTAGAATACGATCCCTTTTGTGAATTTAGATACTGATCTTCACTGAATACTTCTTTTTCAGAGGGATCAAAGATAACCAAATGCATTGCTTGTTTTGGAGAAAGTGTTTCATAATCTAATTTTATCTTGACATACTCTCCTTCGGTGTATATTGCCTTGTCAAGATTTATCATGATTTTATTTGGCATTACAAACAATCGTTTTGACGGAATTTAATAGTCTTATGACATCATAGAGGAGTCAATAACTGCATGTGTGAGTTTAGAGTTATTCCAAACTTGTCTGCAAAACCTGAAGCAACCTCCAAGACGTATTGCGCCTGAGTTATGTCTTGGCCGTATATAGTACAAGGATCTGCAATGCATGCTGGAGCATTTTTTTCTATGTGTAAGACATTTCCAGAACTATCAAGCCAGATAATATCAATAGGAAACTGCATTTCCTTCATCCATATTGAGATAACCTGTGGTTGCGCAAATGGAAAGAGCATACCTTGACTGTATGATAGAGGAGTATGATATTGGAGTCCTTTGTTTTGTCTCTGAGGAGTGTCTGCAATTTCAATATCAAGTAACACGTTACCTATCTTGATTTTTCCATTTGGTAGATCAGTTAAATCTGTGGTTGTACTATTTTGAGAAAGCGGTAGAGAAATCATAGCATTTGATACAAGATACTGCATTGCTCCTGCAAATTCATCATCAGATATAGAACCTGACGACCAAGACTGTGCATCATCTTTAACCCACAAAGGAATTTGAGATGTCACATTATCGGATATAGTAGTTTGTGGGATATCTACTATTTTGTTGTCAATCAAATATTGCATATCCTGGATAAATTGTGCATCAGTCATTGAACCATCAGACCAAAACTTGGCATCATCTTTTATCCATGATGGAATCAAAACTTGACCTGTTGCATAGTTAGAATAAGAAATTTTGTTTGTATCAATTAATTTGTATGACTGTTGATCAACTGAGACCTTACCACCTACATTTACAACATGTGAAATTGCAAGCTGTATCAATATACCAGTATCTTTGTCAAATTGCACCAGAATAGAATTTGTCTTATTATTGGTTTGAGCAGACAATACATCTCGTGTATAGTTGTTAAATTGTATAGGCCCTTCATGATATGCATTATTTAGTTTTAGAGGAGTTGGTAGCAGATACATGAAATTAGATGCGTTGCCACTTGGTCGCGCAAATAGTGATTTGGTTAGATCAAGTGTATCATATTCAGATGCAGGTGAGCCGTTTTGTATGGCGCTTGTTTTTACTGTGATATTCTTGTTGTCAGTAGGATTTTCAAAATTAAATTGTATAGTTTGGTTTAGATCAGATGTTGTGATCTGATACTTGAGGTAATCACCAGGCAATATGCATATCTGGTTTGTTTGACATGCAGGATTTTGAGTCGGAACAATAGAATTTTCAGACAAAGTTGTTACTTCACTTTGAGGAGCATTAGGTGGAAGACTAGTTGATGGTCCCTGTCCATATATGACCATTACAGGAATTTGGTTTCCAGAAGGGGATGTTACTGATGCAGAATAGGGCGAACAAACTTTGGAAAAATCGCCTTGCTGACAGTCATTTTCTAGTGCCTGGATATAATGAACCCATGAAACTGCAATAGTATCAGGTTCTCCAAAATATCGTAGTGAGAAATGAGATAACTCATGAGACAAAATCCAGGCACCAGCCCAGCTTTCTATCTGAGTATCACAAGAACAAACATAGATTGCCTGCATACCGGTGCCCGTTATTTCATACATTCCGTAAAATCCCTGTTGTACTAGCTGTTGACCAACAGTATTATCAGATATTACAACAGGAAGTGTAAATGTAGACAGTCCAGAAAAATATGATTGATAGTTTTTTAGTGGGATACAGAGTGAGCCTTGGAGATCATGCGATATTCCATACAGTGAAAGATATTCATCTGTAACTACTTGGTAAAATTTTAAACTTTTATACTCTGAATCAGAGCACTTGTCATTTTCTGTTATGTAAAATACAGCATATGATAAATTTGGACTGTTTTGGTTTTTTTGTTGTTGAAGTGTTTTAAAATCTTGAACTGTAGAATTTGTTTGTGCAAATGATGGTACAGTAGACATTATCAAAAGAATAGATATCATAATAGAAAGAATGGTTTTTTTCATTTCGTGAGATTGAGATGTATCATTGTATTATATGACTTTATCAGAGATCATATTTGGCAGCATGTCATACCAGTACCAAAGATAGGTTCAATCAAGTAACATTGTTCTCGGAATCTTTAAGTTTTGTAACATAGATCAAAGATACACATGGCAGAAAATAATCCAGACCTTCGAGAAAAAATAGTTGAAAACAGAGGTACGTGGAAAAAATTACAATTAAAGATACCAGGCCTAAAGGAATATCGTAATCTTGAAGATCTAAGAGCAGCAGACCAGTTGCTCCGCAAACAAGTATCAGACAATCTAAACGAGTCCAAGTCCAAAATAGAGGATCTGCGAAGGGCCATAACCGCAAAAGGTGATTTTAACAACCTTACACTAGTTGGAAATACAATATCAGAGATACAGAGGATTGCAGGCATTGTACAGCATTCTCAACAAGGATCTGCTGGAATATCACCAAACATACGAATTGACGATGGAGTTCTTAACAAATTATATGAATATGATTTTAATTTCGTAAACACTGCAGAACAAATTTTCTCAACATGTTCAAATTCGGTATCAGAATATAACTCAGGTAAATCTGCACAAGATATCACTTCAAACATTAATTCCATGCTTGATGCTCTTGATAATTCTTGGAGACAACGACTAGAGTCAGTTGAAAACATCAAGGTTACAAAGTGATAAAAATGGCAAAGAATGGAGATCATCTGTAAATGTTTGGACGTAAAAAAGATCAAGATTCCGGAGGAAGTGTAGCTGGTTCAACTACCATAGAGTGGGAATCACAATACAAGGAAGGCAATGTAATGTGGAAGGTTCCACGATTGATTAGACTCAATGACAACATCGTAGTCAGAGAAGATGAGGTTGCAGTATTTTTCAGAGATGGTAAAGTTTTAACTTATTTTGACAAACCAAATAGATATGCTCTTACAGACTTTAACGCACCAATAGTAGGCGGACTGTTAAAATTTTTCACAGGAGTAGAGCAAGCTGCTGAAGTTTATTATTTACAAAATAGATACATCGATGGCAAGTTTGGTTCGCAGGGGCCATATCAGTTTGTTGACCCTGTTCTTGGTATAGTAAATTTGAGAATATTTGGAGAATTTAGATGGAAAATATCATCTCCTGAAAACTTTGTGAATCAATTTGTTGGAACATTTGCAATGCAGACATCAGATGCAATAGAATCTCGACTAAAAGAGCAGATGGTTCTTTTGCTATTCAATGCAATTGGGAAGATGAAAGAAAGCGGAATGAAGGTTACAGATTTGGCATCAAACTTGCAAAATATTGAACAAGTTGTACTGGCCAATGCACCATCAAGCTTTGGACAATACGGATTAGAGATAAACAAGATATCAGGATTGACAATTAGTCTTCCAGACGAAGTACAAAAAGCAATCAATACAAGATCAGAGATGTCAGTTCTTGGCGTAAATTACATGCAGTATCAAGCAGGCCAAGCAATGACAGAAGCAGCCAAGAATCCATCAGGCGGGGCAGGTTCGATGGCAGGTCTTGGAGTTGGATTTGGAGCAGGCTCTGGTATCGGCTATGCAATGGCAGGCCAGATGGGCCAGGGAATGTACCAGCCGCCAATGAAACAATGCCAAAAATGTGCCATGATGATGCCAGTATCAAATAATTTTTGTCCAAACTGTGGAGAGACACAACAACAAGCACCAGCACAAAAATCTCAAGGAGTCACATGTCCAAAATGCAATACCATAGTTGCAACAGACTCTAAATTTTGTTCTCATTGTGGAAATGAGATAAAATCAGGATAGGTAAAGAAAATGTTTTGTGAAAAATGCGGCATACAACTTCCAGATAATGCAGTCTTTTGTGTCAAGTGTGGTACAAAACAGATAACAGATACAATACCTACTACCAGTCAACCAGATTCTTCAAGTACAGATGTAAAAGAGATAAAATGTCCAAACTGTAATGCATCAATTGCACCCAAATTTGGAGAGATGGTAGTAACATGCGAATATTGTGGAAGCAGTGTAAGTCTTGAAAACAAGGGATGGAAAAACATTGCAAAACACACAATGTTACCAATTACAATATCAGACCAAGACCAGATTACTGCCAGATTACACCAAATGCTGGACAAAGGCCTCTTACATAGACACCTCCAAGAGAGCTCAAAACTAGATGAGCTTGAACTTAGCATGGTGCCATATTGGATCATTCCAGTATCAGCAAAAACAAATCTTATTGCAACAGACATTGCAGTTCAAGTCGGAAGTATTGCAGCAACTGTTGCAATGGCAGGACTTATGGGAGGAGCAATGAGCGGTGGAGGTTCTAGACGAGGAGGAGGTTTTGGCGGAGGAATGATGGATGGAATGTTGTTTGGAACTATGATGGGCGGAGGAGGAATGATGGGTGGAGGTAACAATGCAACAAAGGCATACACTGTAGATGAAAACTACAACTGTCCAGTAGTTTCAGTGAAATCATTGATATCATATCAACCACATGGGTACGAGTTTACACTGGATAACAGAATTGATTTTGATGCAAAAAAGATTCCCAAATCAGTCAAGATCTTAAATGGTGATATCAACGAGGATACCGCAAAAAGCCAAGCAAAGACCATCATAGATCAAGTGCAATCACAAAAAGTCCACTCTAAATACCACATGATAAGACAGATGGAGACTCAGGAAGAAGTTTCAAGCGGCGAACTTTTGCATGTTCCCATATGGTTTGCTCAATACGACCACAAGGGTAAGAAAATAATTCTCATAATTGATGCAAATTCTGGAAATACCATCAACAGTATAGGATTATAATTTTTTCAAACAATATTGAACATGTAACCGACTTTTAGATTATCACATTGTACTTGAAAAATTGGTAGAAATTTGCAACTGCGAATCATTCCAAGATATGTCAATTCCTACAAGTCGATTTTGAAAGAATAGTAATTTTTTGCCATCAGGTCTTATGGTACATGATACATGTAGAAATTTAAGAGTCCTGAGTGTCTTTAATCTTCTATATACAGTACTAAGAGGAATATTGCAAACAAGCGAAATATCAGATGCGGTAATCGGTTTTTCTGTTGTTGCACCCAAAATGGCTCTACAGTGTACATCAAGCAAAGTTCTAAGAATTAGATCTTCTCTTTTATCAGACTTGTTCCCTAGAGAAGATAAGACTTGCACATTTACCTAACTTTTTTAAAATATTAAAGTCGGTATGTATACACTGCAATACAATCAACGGTATGTCGCGCCTAATCATACGCCACCGCAATAGAGCAGATGATATGATTTGAAAATGCATTAGACATGTAAAACTAGAAACTTGTGCGACAGAATTTTATCACATAAATTTTTAGTCTTTTTATGATAAATGAAATACTGATCTTTTTAGCTGCCGCAGGAATCATATTTTTAGGATTTGGTGGAGAGATTTTTTTCAAAAAAACTGGAATTTCGTATTATCTTTTTCTTATCCTAATAGGCGTAATACTTGGACCAATCTTCAATGTATTTCCACGAGAGCCTTTGATTCCAGTTCTAGGGTTGTTTGCTAGTTTTACCTTGATCATGATCTTGTTTTACAGCGGAATGGATATGAGAATAAGAGAAGTTATCAAAGGAAGTCCAAGAACTGTTGTTCAGGTAACTATCTATGTAGTATCAAGCATATTTTTGATTGGCATCTCCCTTCACTTTATTCTAAAGTGGGACATTGTCCAGTCACTCATATTCGGGGCAATGGTAGGAGGCGAAACTGCATCAGTTGTTGTAATTCCATTATCAAGGGCACTCAAGCTAGGCCAAAATACAATAACATTTCTCACACTTGAATCAATTTTGAATTCAATCTATTCCATAGTATTTTATGAAGCCTTTGTGAGTTTATACAAGACAGGCACAGGCAACTGGACAATTCCACTAGTTACAATCGGGGCTAGCTTTTCAATAGGCATCATTGTTGGAATTGGCTTGTCAATTACATGGATGTTTGTTTTAAAATTTGTTAGAAATTTCAAGTACACATATGTCTTGGCGTTAGGACTACTCTTTACAACCTATGCCATAACAGAACTCTTGCATGGAAGTGGTCTTGTGGCAGTGCTTATCTTTGGATTATTCCTTGGAAGCTCAAAAGTTGTAATGTCTCGCCTAAGACAAAAATTTGACCTTGTTGAAATGAATGACCAATTCTACAAGTTTCAAGGAGAAGTGTCTTTTCTCATGGAGACATTTTTTTTCGTATTTTTGGGCCTAGTGTTTGTGATTGTCCCATCAACCATCATAACAAATCTCGTACTTGGCTTGATGATACTTGGGATCCTCTTGCTTGTTAGATTTTTTGCAACAAAAGCATCTACTAGAAAATCAGAATTAAAAAAAGACAGACTTGCCATATTGTTCATCTGTGCGCAAGGCGTAGTTCCTGCCACTTTATCAATTGCAGCACTAAATGACGGGATTCCTCTTGCTGATACTTTTATCAACATTGCAGTATATGTCATCATTTTAACAAACATTGTGACTACGATTGGTTCTATTTGGATCACAAGGAAAAACAAGACTCTAGATGTGAACAAAGCCAAAGACGAATTAGACAAATAATGTCAAAAAAATATCTTTTTTCATAGTCACAAGTGCAATACGAATGATTCAGCATTAGGCTGGTTTGATCCAGTAATGTGAATTGTAACACAGACAAGACGTCATTATAAATAACTGTGATATTGTACATGTGAAATGAATCTTGACAGACTTTTGATTTTGTTTAGAGGGTTATAATCATGACACTAGATGAACACATGGAAAAAAGAATTCGCAAAAAACGTTTTCTTCGGATAATTCCATTTATTTTTGCCTTGTATATTGTAACATTTCTTGATAGAGTAAACATCAGCTATGCTGCACTTACCATGACAAAGGACCTACATTTCACTGCAGCAATATTTGGACTAGGCGCTGGAATATTTTTTATCGGGTATTTTGTACTAGAAATTCCAGTTACAATATGGATACAGAAATGGAGTGCAAGGAAATGGGTAGCAAGAATAATGATTGGGTGGGGAATTGTAAGTGTCCTTACTGCATTTACAAATACTGACAATCAATTCTATGCACTTCGACTTGCACTAGGCCTAGGAGAAGCAGGATTTTTTCCAGGGATAATACTGTACATATCCCACTGGTTTACTGGAAGGGAAAAAGCCATTGCGTACTCGATGTTCATGACAGCAGTTCCAATATCACAGATAATTGGAGCACCCTTGTCTACGCATATCTTGTCAGTGAATTGGTTTGATATGCAAGGCTGGAGATGGCTCTTCATACTAGAAGGTGTGCCATCAATAATTCTTGGCTTGTTTGCGTTTTGGTATCTAACTGACAGACCAAGCCAGGCCAAGTGGCTTTTACCAGAAGAGAAAGAGTGGTTCATATCCAAGATGGCAAATGAGACCAAAACTAAAGAAACCAAGTTTGGATTTTCATGGAAAAATGCCATAAAAGAAAGAGATGTGATTTTACTTGTCTTGATTTACTTTTTCTGGATAACGGGATTTTATGGACTGGGGTTTTTCCTTCCAACTATAATAAATGGACTTGGAAATCAATCTGTTACAAGTGTGGGATATTTGGTGGCAATTCCATACATTGCTGCATTTTTTGGTTTGATGTTAGTAGGTAGATCATCAGACAAGAGAAATGAAAGAAAATACCATGCATTTTTTTCTCTAATTGTTGGTGCAATAGGCCTGGGTTTATCTATCATGGTGTATCCAAATCTGTTATTTTCTATGATAATGTTTACAATAGCAACAGTTGGAATCTATTCTGCATTTGGTCCGTTTTGGTCACTACCTACAATATTTTTGACAGAAACATCTGCTGCAATTTCAATTGGATTGATAAATTCCATAGGAAATCTTGGAGGATTCATTGGTCCATCCATTGTAGGATATCTAAAGACAGACACTGGTTCGTATAATGCTGGAAGTATCTTCATGGTTGCATCACTTTTGATTGCTGCATTTCTTATTTTGGCACTCAAAAAGACCAAGGAATCAGAAGTTCAAGTGTAAAATCACGGTTGCACTTGATTGCAGTATATTCCTAGTGCTTAATATTTTCAAATTCTATCATATGCCATGACATCAATTCTAAAATTCCAAGACAACACAAGAATGAAAAAATCTCTTGATATGCTCTTAATTGACAGAAGCAATGAATTCCATGAACTTGCAAGAGCCATTGGATATTCTACAAGTTACAACAATTGGGAAGAATTTATTCTAAGATTTTGTCTGGAATTTGACGACTGTTTTCAAATGTGGTCAGAGAAAGTCAACCATGAAGACCATCACAGGATACACAAATGTATGACAATAATGAACCAAATTGGGCATGGAAGATCAAACATAACACAGGTGACCAAAATTCAGAACATGGCATACAGAATAGCCAAGGATTTTCATGTCATGTACTACAGACTGTGATGTATCATGCATGAAATCAGAACAGTTTTTCTTGATTTTTGCCATGCCATGTAATTTCATCCAACCCCAGTTCAAGCCGTAACTTGTTTACAGTAACTGGGGAAAACCCTTCAAAATGGTTGTTTGCCATTATCACTGCAAGAGATACTTTGTTTTTTATCTCATCTAATTTTTGTGCCCATTTTTTTATAGACTCGGTTTTATCTCGTTGAATTGTTCCAAACAAGTTTTCAGGAATTGTCCTGTCCCCAATCAATCTAACATAGACAAAGTCTGCAGTTACATTACATGGATTTGACACACCTGAAACATCATTCCACACAAGGGATGCATTATTTTCTGAGAGAAATTTGTACGACTCGTCTGTAAACCATGACGAATGTCTCCCTTCTACTGCATAACGATACTTGCCAGGAAGATGGTTTAACATTTTTTCAAGATTTATTTTTGTTTCTGGAAATGACAATGATGGTGGTAACTGTATCACAAGAATTTTCATTTTAGAGCCAAGCGGTGCTATAGCATTTATGAATTGGTCCAAGTATGGCCCAGGTTTTAATCTTGCATCATGAGTTATTTGCTTTGGCAACTTGGCAGTAAATATGAAATCCTTTGGTGTGTCAGAGAACCATTTTTTTGTTGTAACTTGAGACGGAATTTTGTAAAATGTTGAATTTATTTCTGTGATGCCAAATGTTTTGGAATAATGTTTTAGATAGTCAGTGCTTGCCATAGTCTTTGGATAAAATGGTCCAATCCAGCCTTGATAACTCCAACCGGTACAACCAATTTGAATCTCCATGGTATATCATCAAAAAAGACTGAAAAATATGAACCAAATCGTCTTTTTGGTAAACATTTGTCAGACTAGATCTGTTTGCACATCATCACGAACATTGTTAGGCAAGAGTTAAATGAAAAAAGCCCAAATTATATCACCATGGTGCAAATATTTCTAGTCATACTTGCTGCAAGTGTATGCGGTGCAATTGCCATATCAGTTGGAATGCTATCAGCATCAGGATGGAGCACACCAGGTACATACACTGGAACAAGCGATGCATCTAGAACAGTAGCCAGTTCGACTAATTGCTACTCATTTCAGACAGGATGCAATAGCACATACAATGTGATACCACAAGATGCAATGGACAGTGGTGCATACTTGGGTGGAAATTACCATCCATAAAATTTACTTTTTCCTATATTTTTGAATCATAACTTGTCAGTGTTTTTATTTTGTTTCGTAGAACAATAACAAGTACAACTGAAATTATAGATATTATTCCAGCACTAGAAAATATTTGCATGTAAGACAATGCAGATGGAAACATACCGGATACATTTGGAACTGTTTGACTGTACATCTGTTGGAACATGCCAGCAACAGAAGGCCCAAGAGACTGCCCTACCAAAATAAGCAATACTGACATGCCAAGTGATATTCCTTCAACCTTGGGTGGAGACGACACTAGAATAATATTAAATCCGCCTACAAATGCAAATGACAATCCTACTGATATTATTCCAAGTGCAGTAGATATCATAAATTCAGTCGAGTGGAATGCTACCAGTCCAAAGAATCCTATTGTACATACGATTGTTCCAAGTGCAGTCAGTCTGAAATTTCCAACCTTTGATACAATAAAGCCTGATGCCGCCGAAACAATTAACGATATTATCATAAATGGAAGCTGTACATTTGCAGTTGTTATTGCATCACCTCCAAAGCCAAGTGGTTGTGGACTTTGAATTAATATTGGAATGGTTTGATATACCATGAAAGTAGATATTCCAACTATCATCAAGATAACATTAGTCGGCAAAAGTATCTTGTTTGCAAGAACTTGGAAATTAACTAGTGGATGAGCAATTCTTTTTTCAAGTATTGTAAACGCCCCTACAGATATTGCTGCACCTGCAAAGAATACAAGAGAGTTCATGTTTCCATGAGCAATTTCTTCAAGATAAGATACTCCCATCAGGAATAAAATTACTGTAATGGATAGTGTAATTGCACCTGGAATATCCAGTCCGTGATATTGGCTAGGATCTGTTTTTGGAATACGGATAAATTTTGCCATTATCACCGCAAGTACCATAGCGACAGGAAATACAGAGAAAAATGTTGCATGCCATCCATAACTTGAAATTATTCTTGCGCCGACAATTAGTCCAACTACAGAGCCGCCAAAAAATGTTGATGTAAATATCCCTTGGGCAATTGCAAGTTTTTCTCTTGGAAAGATATCACGTACAATTCCAAATGCAATTGGAAACATGGAAATCCCAACGCCTTGAGCAACTCGTGCAAATATCATAAAATAAAAAGAATTTGCAAATCCTCCGCCCAAAATTCCTGCTGCATATATCATCATGACAACAAGTAGAACCTTTTTTTTACCATATACATCTGAGAGCTTGCCTGCAATTGGAGTCATTACTGCACCTGCAATAAGATACGATGACAAGATCCAAGACGACGTGTTGTATGTTATACCAAAATCTTTTATGAAATTAGGAATTGCAGGCAATACCATTGTTTCGCCATACATTGTAACTAGAGCAAGGCTACTAATTATTGCAAGTGAAATCCATGCAGAAGACGAAACTGTATTGACTTGAAGATCTTCCTTGTCTTTTTCATTCATGTAGATTCAATCTCTTTTTTTGGTTTCATATAAGTTGCAAAGTTACTGTACCGTTATCAAGTGAATGCATTGAAAGCAAAAAGATCGCTGATCAGTTTTATGTTAGTTTATGGCCATATGTTTTATAAACAATTATTTTTTCTTTAATCGTCCAACTTCAGGCAATCCCAGTGCAAAATGCACATGGATGCAATCACGACCTTCGTCATTTGAGCAATGCATCTTTCCTTCCTTTAGATACACTTCGACAATTGTTTTTATTTTGTTGTCTCGAAGTATGATTGTATCCCCAGTGCTTATTTTTTCTATATGCGGTGCATAGTTTTTCAGAAACACATCTTTTTCCACGTTTTGTAAAATGATTTCATTGACATAATCTACTAACGTCAGGCCCTTTTCTGCTGCCTTGTCCTTTGCCTTTTCGTATACATCATCCTTTATGGCTACGGTTGGTTTGCGCTTGTGTCCTGCGTTCAATGACATGTCTTTGACATGTCTACTAGCATGCCCCGTGATATACACCAACTGGTCAATAGCATGTGAGCGACAAGTTACATGCACGTAATCTTTATTACGTGTTGATGACATGCTATTGACATGTCATTGACAGGTTTTCATGGAGATGACAGACCAAAACGAAACCGTACAAGTTTGCAGTATGATCGTATAACATCCAAGTTGCTATACTATGATGCCAAATTCCACGGAAGAACCAAGGTACAGCAACTACGAGAACTAGTCAAGGCAGACATCAAGCGACACAAGATAGTGATTCCATCAAGACAAGAGCCAAGATCATGGAATAAAGGAGTAAGACATGCAAAGTAAAATTGACAATGCTAGAATTACATTTGTCATTTTAGTTATGGTAATTACAGTAGCAGGCATTGCATTCACACCAGTTTTTGCACAATATACAGGAGGACCAGCTATCTTGAATTATACAGGCGCAAATCAAGCTACAACTGGAAACACAGGTGGAATCACAGTAACAACTGACAAGACATCATACAATGATGGGGACACCATTACAATATCTGGAAGTACACAAAACTATATTTCCAATACACCAATCACAGTCATCATCACTAGTCCAATAGGAAACATTGTCATAATTAATACAGTTAACCTAGGATCTGACAGGACTTTTTCAACATCTACAATGGCCACAGGTGCCCCCTGGCAAGCAGCAGGCACCTATGCAATAAAAGCACAATATGGTAGCTCAAGTGAAACAGCGCAAACAACTTTTCAATTCTCAGGATCTGTTCCCAATCAATCAGGAAATACCATACCAGTAGACGGTACAAACTTTTCTATACAATATGAAATAACCAATGGTAAAATTTTAGGTATAACCTCGGACATGCAATCAAAATCGCTAACGATATCAACACAAACTAGTGGAAACGGAGTATTAACAGTAACACTCCCAAGAGCATTGATTAATGCAACATTAACAAATGGTCAAGACGACAAGTACAATGTACTAGTAGACGGTCAGGAAGATAATTTTCAGGAGATTGATACTACAACAACCGATAGAACTCTATCAATTCCATTCATTGATGGAACTCAAGAAATAAAAATTATTGGAACTAGTTTTGTTGGAAATGAGATTTTTCCAACACCAACCCAGCACAGCCCATATCTAACATGTCCCGACTGTAACGATACCAGTAACATTCAGCAGATACCACCAATAGCAGTTACGGTGACAACTGACAAACCAGTTTATGATCACAATTCACAAATTATGATCACTGCACATGTTGCAAATCCATACCCAGGACAAGATGTACATGTGGAGATAACCAGTCCATCTGGAAATGTGGTATCAGTAGATCAATTAACCGTAGACAGCAACGGAGATTTTGTTGCAAAAGTCAGCACTGTTGGCAATATATGGGCCGAGAACGGTCCATACAGAATCGCAGTACAACAAGGAGATGAACAAGCAAGAGTTAGTTCAACCTATTTCGAACTCTCCGGAGAAGGTCCAATAATAGCACCGTTTGTTATTTCCGTTTCAACTGACAAACCCACGTATAATTTTGGGGATATGATAAGTATATCCGGTTCGGTGGCTGAACAACTTAACATCCCAATATCTGTGATAATCAAAGATCCCTTGCAACACGCAGTGTACATCACTCAAGCAACTCCCGGTTCTGATAATACATATTCCACCCAAGTTACTGCAGGTGGTGACCTTTGGGCATCAACTGGAACATACGAAGTTGATGTAAATTATGGTGGTAAAGGAACAGCTGTGCGAGTCTTCCAATTCGCAGGAAATAGATTACCAACAACGATTCCACCAGCACCGCCTATAATTCCACCAGTAACTCCGCCAACATCTTCTAGTCCAAATGAAATTGATATGGCAAAAGGCGCAGGTGCTTCTGCATTAGCGGGTTGTGTATCTACGAAGAATTGTTTTTATCCAAATCCACTGAGTGTAATACCTGGAACAACAGTAACTTGGAAAAATACCGATGATGTACAGCACTATGTGACAAGCGGTCTATCAACAGATAATACAACTGGAACTGTATTTGATAGTGGTAATTTGATCAAAATAGGCGGTACATACCAATTTACTTTTTACAATTCTGGAACATACAATTACTTTTGCACGGTACATCCATGGATGATGGGTCAAGTTATTGTAGGAAACGGTGAACCAGCGTATACTCTACCAAATCCAACGCCATCTCCAATATTTACTCCAACCCAACAAGACATCCAGAATATCAATCAAGCAAAAGATAATCAAACAATAGCCGCTGAAGTGAATGTTGGAACGAATCAATCTGAAACGCAATCAATAGACAGCAATGTTTCAGTTCAAACTACACAAAATACTCCTGACTCATTAGGTGTCCAAGTAAGTGCAACAAATCAGACAGGTCCCAAGGTAATAGCATTCAATCTTGCAGCCACTACAATTAATGTGGCAAATCTCAAGGATCTTGGAATAATGTATGATGGAAAATTGATTGCTCCTGCACCAAACATGGATGCAATACTTCATGCTAAACCTACAGACAATCCAAGTTTTGCCATAGTGGTTACTCAAAGTGGAGTACAAGTATTGGTTCTAGTTCCACACTTTTCCACTCATACTATAACTATTACCAACATGTCAAAAGTCATTCCAACAGTTCCTGAATTTCCATTTTCTTCACTCATGTTAATTATCGCAATACTACCAATTATTTTAATTTCTAGGACAAAATTAGACTAATAGGATCTGAAACATCAGATGCACTACATGTAAAGTGCTAAAAGAATTCTGATTGAACAAAAAAACGGGATTGTTCAAAGATGATCCATAGTAATAACGATGGGTAGTGGCATTGGTAATTGATACATTAACACATAATCACGCTTGTTACAAATCCACTTTCAGAGTGACTTGAATTTCTTGATTGCCTCTCTTGTCAGTCTCTCTTTTTCTTCTTCAGATATTATAGTAGGATCTTCAGAGGCAAGTGCCTTGTTGTACTCGTCTTCAGTGTTTGACTTCATCTTTCTTTTTTCTTCCATGGTACCACTATAGGTTTTCTAGTATATTTATCAAGATATCACTCCATCTTGGCCTCGTCCTTGACGTAATGTTTCATTAATGAAATGATATAAGATGAGGTACGAATGCCCTCATGGGAATAATTTGTATGAATAAACCTCATTTTTTCATGCATGGACATGGCTTTGGTCCATATTTGCCTCATGGTAGACCTATCAATTGGCCACAGGGAATCGCTAGTTGACGCCATTATCCTGCCGCCTGAATACTTGGCAGAAAATGGCTTGGCCTGGGTCGCAAATTGTTTTGGCTCGACAAGGTCTGCAGTTATTGTACCCCAAAACTCGTCAAACTTCATTATACTTGATAGGGATAATCTTTGATTTAACTATCACTGGATGATTTTGTTGTTGCAGCAAAAACAAGTGTAGATAGTTTTAGAGTCTTTTGTAGACTGGTCCATTGGTGAGCCACATTTTGGACATTCCATGAAATAGTGGAACAATTTATTCTACAATAAGATTGTGATTATTTTTTTGTCAAATTTTCATGATTTTTATTTCTTTTGCACAACACTTTAAAATTATAAAATTCCAAGTAACTAATGAGTACATTCGGTAAAAAAAATTCGGTTCTAAATAAAATGCATGATCATTTTCTTCACATTGCACCACAGTATAGAGAGATAAGAACAACAGATCTTGGACCAATGTTGTTTATCACAAACAAATTACAAGACCTACCAAAGATACATGCCGCAGACATTGGATGCGGAGCTGGAAGATACAGTCTCAAATTTGTACAACATTTGGGTGAAAAATGCCATCTATTCTGCCTTGATAACAATAGAGAGATGCTAAGGCACCTAAGAGAGCATTTTATCAAAAACAGCATTACAAATTTTACCCCAATTAGAAGTGACTCTCACAAGATACCATTACACACAGATTCGCTTGACTGTGTCATGTCGTTTAATGCAATACACCACTTTACACTTGCAGATTTTTTAAGAGAATCTTCACGAGTACTCAAAAATAATGGAAAACTATTCATATATACCAGATCACCAGACCAAAATGCCAAAACCATATGGGGAATGCATTTTCCATCATTTAACAAAAAAGAGAACAGATTATACGAATTGGATGAATTAAAATCGGCATTTGAAAAGGACAAGAATCTAAACATTGATTCTGTCAAGTTTTTTGAGCACAATAGAGTATACCCATTAGAGAAGCTAGTTGAACAGGTGAAAAATCATCACTATTCAACGTTCAAGTTTTACAAAAAACAAGAATTCAAGCAGGCATTGCACAGATTTGTTCAAAACATTTTGAATCATTATGACGATTTAGACAAGATAACATGGAAAGACCATAACACACTTCTTGTAATTGAAAACAAACAGTAAGACTTGAAGAATAATTACATATTGAAAAAAATTGAATTTCTCAACATACATCAAGCGTAGAATATGAAACTCGTCCCATTGACACTCTAGGTCATTATTTAATAGGCAATGTAAACGCAAATGTGGCACCTCTCCCATGCAAATTATTCTTGCCCCAAATCTTTCCCCCATGTGCCTCTACAATATTTTTTGATATATACAATCCAACTCCTGTTCCACTATGATGTTTTGTGGTAAATTTTGTAAAAAGATGAGGCATGATATGTAACTCTATTCCCGCCCCAGTATCTTTTACAGAGACAGTCACTTCGTTTTGCTCTTTTTTTATTCCAAGTGATATTACACCGCTTTCAGTAAATTTCATGGCATTGTGAACTAGGTTAGAAACTATCTGTGTGATTTTATCCTTGTCTGCATTGACAAATATTGGATCGTGTTTTGTAAATAACAATTCAACAAGAGAGTGAGATTGGTCACTTTTGATTTGATTTCTAAAATCTTCTACCATTAGATATATCACCTCAGATAGATCAAATCTATCTTTTCGAATCACAAGTGTCTTGTTCTGAATTTTTGTCAAGTCTAGCAAGTTATTTGCCAATAGTTTTAGTCGTAGTGCATTTCTCTGAATTGCATCAACGTATGATTCATTTTTTGTAGGTTCTGATTGCAGTAATTCAGAATATGTAAGCAATGCTTGGATAGGAGTCTTGATCTCATGACTTGCAATGTTGATGAATTCAGCCTGTAATCGTTCATGATCCTTTAATCTTTCACTTAGCTCATCAGATTTCCACAATAGCTCAAAAAACAATCGTATTGATTGTATTACAGAAACACTGTTAGAATACAATCCATATCCCAGAGTCTTTGAAAATTCCGTTCCTGTCTCTTCATGAACTTCAGATATAAAGAACTTGGAATTGTCAATTATGATAAGGCCAACAGAGCCTTCAGGTCCATTCAAGACGCTGACATTAGAATTTGTGCGAAGAAACTGGACAATTCCCTCATTTTCATTATCTATTGGACAAATAATTCGAATCTTTGATTTTTTGGATGATGCAGTAAGATGTTTCAAGACATCTAGTTTGTAGAGCCTTACCATTGATTTGCTCAGTGGCAACAATACCAATGCCTCATTATTTACATCTCTTGCAAGATTTGTTATGATTTCAGTGGACCTCTGAGGGTCGTTTATTACTTCAAAAAATTCAGGCTCGGTTCCGTCTTCAATCTCTTTTAATTTACGCTCTGCAAGAACAGATCTGTTCCATAGAGTTTCAAAGATATGCCTCTGGACTTCGACTAGCTGTTTTGCATTACTATAGATTGCATGAGATACAGGAGTGATATCTTGAAGAGTTGCAGTTGCCAAAAACTCGTCATCTGTTACACCAAATGCCCCATTGATGCCATCAAGATGGCGAAATTCAGATATTATATTCATGAGCAACTTGCAGAACTGTAGGTTTGATTTTGATATTTCTGTAATGTATCGTATCCGGACACCTTTTTCTTTGAGCGAACGCAGGATCTCTAGATAATTTTTGAAACCAAGTGTTTCTAGTGAATCACCAGAATCTGCATATATGTTGATCTCATTTTTTGTGTTAAATGCACATTCTTTCCATGTTTCCAAAACATCGTGCTGTCCAAAAAGAATTTCAGTTTTTTCAGCACTGCTTTGTTTTACAAGTGTCATAATTTAGATATCACACGGATTCTTTAAAACAATGTGCAAGATTGTTCTGGGATGAAACTAGCATAAAATTGTAAAAAGAAAACGTACAGAACTAGTTTACACTTTATCAAATATAATTTCCAGTACAGAGTTTTTAACAGTAGATGATTTGATAGAGATTTGCTCAGACGATATATTACAAGGAATTTCTTTTCTTAACACTTGACCATATTTTGATATCTCAATTGTCAAAATACCGTTTTCTATATCAAACCATACATCTTCAGATCGTATTCCAGGCAAGGTTGTAATGATTCGAATTTGGCTACCAGTATCTATTACATCAATTAGCGGATCGTTTCTCTCACGTCTTGGATATACTTTTGTTTTTGGAACCTCAGATGAAAATGATTCATCTAGTGGTGTTGTAGTCATGCTCATGCGGATATTTATCAGAGATGTTGAAGGTGGATTACCAGATACATTTTTGGAAGACGTGATAGTTAGCACACCTAAAAGAAGTTCATTGATGTCTTTTAAAAATATGTCAATATCCATGAGCAACTAGTTAACACAGTTTTTCCTTATAACAATTTGGATAAATTGTTCTATAACAACACAGCAATTTCCAAATCCGGTACACATTAAAATTATATCACATCAACATGAATTTCTTTTTTCAAGTGTAATTAATAGATTCATCTTCTAACATGCGTGTGAACAAAATTGTTACATGAGATCAATATGTAATTCAGATTCATAATTTTATCCGTGTAAAAACATAAAAAAAATATTACAGGATTTTCTATGTATAACTAGTTAATCTGTTGTATGTGAGATAATACAGATTGAATAAATTATATTTTATACCATGTATGATATCAGTAATATTTCTTGCATTATTTTCTATAAATCAATATGCAAGTGCAGATCCCATACCAATAACATTATCTCCTCCAACAAATCTTTCTGCAGTTACAGCATCAGAGACTGAAATAGACCTTAGCTGGACAGCACCATCAAACATCAGCGGTTTAACAATAACTGGATACATGATAGAAAGATCAACAGACGGAGGTACTACATGGAATACCATTTCATCTAATACCTATGATGCAGATACAACATACCAAGATACAGACGTATCAGCTGGAACCACGTATACGTACAGAGTATCTGCGATAACCATATTGATAACAAGTAATCCATCAAATATTGCATCAGCCACTCCACAATCTACTACTTCACAACTTACAGTCAATTCACAAGACAGTGATGGAAATGCACTTCCTGGTTTTTACACTACATTACGTAATGAGGGAGGCAAGATAGGTTCAGGATACACACCACATGTGTATACCCTAAGCAATGGACAGTCATATACCATACAAATAGACATCCAGTACGAACAGTATACATTTGACCACTGGAAGGATACAGGCTCAACATCATACAGCAGAACAATCTCAATATCATCAGACAAGACCATCACAGCAGTATACAGTACTCCACCCAAGGCACCAACAGGACTTGGCACTGTTGTAATATCTTCTTCTCAAATCAACCTATCCTGGTCTGCGCCAACTGACAACGGCGGTTCTGCCATAACAGGATACAAAATTAGCAGGTCATTAGATAACGGTTCCACATGGACACCACTTGTTGCAAATACTGGTAATACTGTAACAAGTTATTCTGATACAGGACTTACACCAAATGCAACATACACTTATCGCATCTTTGCAATCAATAATATCGGAACAAGTTCTGCATCAAACACATCATCTGCAACAACATCAAATCCAATCACACCACCACAAATGCCAACAGGACTTGTGGCAAATGCAATTTCATCATCGCAAATTAATTTATCTTGGATTGCACCAGTAAACACTGGCAATGGAATCATAATAGGATACAAGATAGAAAGATCAGATGATAACGGTTCTACTTGGGATGTAATTATTTCAAATAGCAATTCCACAGCTACATCATATTCTAACACAGGACTTGTACCAAATACTCAATACAGTTACAGAGTATCTGCAATCAACTCTGCTGGGACCGGTCAGGCATCCATTTCTGCATCTGCAACTACACAAAATAATATTGCACACATTAACCAAGTCAAATCAGGATTGATAGTATCTGATTCTCTAACCAATGAAACCAAAACTCAACAACAACTAGCAAACAGTTCTAGATACTGGGGCTTTGGAGGAGATGCACCAGCATTTGGAGCTCAATATGATTTCTTCAAGAACCCCCAGGGACTACACGTAGGTGCGCGTGCAAAAGCAAATGAGACATGGGCAGGATACTTTGCAGTATCACCCAACACAAATGGAACACTATTTCACTCGGTCATAACAACGCCACTACGTTCCTTACCATACGAATATTTTGAAAATGGAATGTACATCCAGACATCACAGCCATTTGTGAATTACATCACATGTTTTTCAGCCACTAGTCAGTATGGGACTGTCTGGGCAATAGTATCTACAATAGGTAATGCCACTCAAGCTAACCAATTCAAGGTATTATACGTAAATGACAGCCAAAACCAGCCACTTACACGAGATTGTACCATCATAACAAACGGCAATAACTATCTCAAGGCATATCTGGATGGAACCATGGTGTATTCAAACAGCACCATGAACTTGCAGATGCCAGGTCCGTTTAACACATACTTGGAGCCCCAGACAACATATCCAGGACAGTTGTTAAATGGAACATATACAAACTATTACGCAACAACAAGCGAGATTATCAAGATAACCAATCTGCCAAGCAGTACAGTAAGAGCGGATCTAGTTAGCAATTCTGGAAACATACTTGCAAGTGTGCCAGTATCAAATGGTACTGCGTCACTTGATGTTGGCAAATATGATTTCCCACTTGCTGGAACAATCAAAACATATGATTCAAGCAATGCATTGACTTCAACATCACCTAGTATGACAAACATCTATGGCGGTGATGTTTACTCGTCACACTAGAGTACATTAGAAATATTGCATTTACTCCAATATGAACATGATAAAATTATTAATTATTTCTCTAGTGCTTTATCAGACAAGAAATTTACCAAGTTTTCAAATCCAGGAGTGATGGATAGATCAGATGTCTCTATTGTTTTCTTGCCATCTTTTGATTCTACAGTAATTTTATAGTGAAAGATATCTGCTGCACCACTTTTTGGTTCTGACTTGGGTGGATTCGAGAAATTCACATTTGCACACATGTTATGAAGTTGTTCAGATTCACTCTGTGACATTTTATCAGTATCAAGCGAGATTGATGTACGTAATCCTGCAAATCCACCAGTGCGCTCAAAATGTATCTTCACAGACATACATACACGACCTTGACAATTATTTCTTTACCGTTATTCCCACACCGCTCCAACCCTTACTCACAGCATTTTCTTCAGCAGATCCATTTCCAAACAAATCGCCTGCTGCCTCAGACGTACAGTCAGCCATATCCTGAAAATCAGAATTTTTTTCCAACAAACCAAGTGTCTTATACCAAATCATACCAGATTTTTCCCAAGAATATCCCCCAATTTCAGTGGCAACTAGATAGAATGCATAGTTTGGTATGCCAGAGTTGATGTGAACTCCACCATTATCCTCAGTTGTATCATTGTAATCATTCATAGTTCCAGGCTGTGGGTCTTTTCCAATCAAGGGATCATCATACGCAGTGCCAGGAGCCTTCATGGAACGTAATGCGACTCCATGTATTTTATCAGTAAAAAGACCCTGTCCTATTAGCCAATCTGCTTGCTTGGCGTTTTGTTTAAGAGAATACTGCTTGACAATAGAGCCAAAAACGTCTGAAATGTGTTCATTTAGTGCACCAGACTGGTCTTGGTATTCCAGTTGTGCAATATATTGTGTTACCCCATGTGTAAGCTCATGACCTATCACATCTATTGCCTTGGTGAATCGATTGAATATTTTTCCATCGCCATCTCCATAAACCATCTGGTTGCCATTCCAAAATGCATTATCATAATTTTTACCAAAGTGCACTGAAGAATCTATTATCAAGCCCTTGTCATCAATAGAATTTCGTCCATAGATGTTTTTGTAAAGATCATATGTCCAGCCTGCACCATTGTATGCTTCACCAACTGCTTGATCTCCTGTAAGTTTTCCACCCTCTGTTAATACCAATACACCAGGAAGTGTGCTTTTATTTTGTGCATCATAGATACGACGTTCTTTTTGTGTTGAAACAGACCTGACAACATTTGTGGCAAAAGTTTGTCGAGTCATTCTTACTTGTTCAGATAATGTAATTGTATCAATTGCTGATTGTTTCATAAGAATATCTCCTCTAGCCATGATTTCTCGCAAAAGATGAGGAGGAACTATACCCAACATATCTTCACAGATAACTTGTTTTCATTATAAAAAAGGCATACTCATGATACTATCACAAGATTTTAAACGAAGATTGTTACAGAACAATTTACTTTTATTTCTAATGTACAAATCAAACAATATACTTAATATAAAATTTGTAAATTACATACACATGAGTGTACACAAAAAAGAACATCATTCAGAAGTTAAATCAATTACAAGACATGTTGCACTAGGAAATCAAAAATTCAAACCACTTCCAAAACCTACTGGCGCATCTCCTTATCACATGAAACTAGAAGATATAATTTCGCAAGATGACATGAAAAAAATAATTGATTCAGGCAAGATTACATTTCATGTTACAGGGGACACTGGAGGCGTCAAGTATCCAGTACCACAACAAATAGTAGAAATGGCAATGGAGTCAGATCTGGCAGGACCGGACAAGCCTGTGTTTTTCTACCATTTGGGAGACGTTGTGTACTATTTTGGTCAGGCAAGCGAGTATTATCCCCAGTTTTACGAGCCATATGCAAAGTATAGCGCTCCAATATTTGCAATACCTGGGAATCATGATGGAGATGTACCTCCAAGTGATGCAACACCATCACTTGATGCATTTGTGAGAAACTTTTGTGCCAAAAAGCGCCTAGTCGTGCCCGATTCAGTTGAGGTAGACAAGCCAGCCATGGTCCAGCCAAATGTCTATTTTACACTTGAAACGCCATTTGCAACCATAGTCGGGCTATACTCCAATGTTCCAGAGGGAGGAGAGTTTGATGATTCCCAGATAGCATGGTTCAAAGGTGAATTACGTAATGCCCCAAAAAACAAGGCCCTAATTGTTACAGTGCACCATCCGGCGTATTCTGCAGACCTGTATCACACAGGAAGTAAGGTAATAGATGAGACACTTGACAATGCATTTTCAGAATCTGGGCGTTATGCAGACATTGTATTTGCAGGACATGTCCATAATTATCAGAGATTTACAAGACGCATTGATAACAGAGACATACCATACATTGTAGCAGGAGCAGGAGGATACTGGCATTTGCATTACATGCAAAAGCAACCAAATGGAGATCCATTACCAGTTCCATATACAATGCCAGATAGCGATACCACACTTGAGAGTTATTGTGAAAATAGACATGGGTATCTTTTGATGCAAATTACACAAAATTCCATAAGCGGTACATATCATACGGTTCCGCGTCCACATGAATCATGGCGTACCAAATCAGAATTATTTGATTCATTTACACTTGATCTTTTCACACATGAGATGAAAAAACAATGAGTGATGGAAAAGATTCTAAAAAAATTCAACTAGTATTTCCAAAAATCGATAATCAAACACATGAACAAATAATTTCATCGCAAAATGATATGAGTGGATTTGTAACCAGTGTTGATGAAATAAAAAATTGGTTCAAGTCATACGACATTGATTCCATTCAAGTATGGATAAGTGGAGCAATCCAGACTGGAGAGATATTGAAACTTGTTGTGAGTGCCAGTGGAAGTGGAGGAGTCTTGGTGGTGCTCAAACCAAAATCAACTGGAGTGTAAATATCAAACCTTGTCTTTGTTTTGAGAATCATGATTTCGCTTGAAAGTGTTCTCTGCAATAAGATGAGAAATATGCGGAGGATCCGGTCCTATGTGAAATGATCTGACCTTATCTTCAATTGCAAGATCTGCCTTTGTAATACGTTCATGTTGACGTAGATGTTCAGTCCAAGACGCTGAAATAAATGTCTCAACGTAACGATTTGGATTTTCAACATCATGGAATAGTCCCCAGTTTATTGCACCATCACGTAATCGTAGAGAACGAACATCATGCATTGCAGACTCGAATTTGTGTGAATTATTCTCATCAATGCGGTATTCAATTTCTACTAGTACTGCTCCATCCTTGTGCTCATCAATGTCAATCTCAACATGAGGCATGACCCAATGCATTGATGGAGTAAAATCTACATCAGTATGCGGCTTTAGTTTGTAGTGAATAGAAGCAATCAAACTAGATAACAACCCAACTGACGCTGCAAATAATGCGATTGGAATTCCCCAAACTTCTGCAACAATTCCCCATACTATACTACCAAGTGCAACTCCACCCCAATACATCATCTGATGAACTGAGACTACACGTGTTTTTACCCAAGAAGTTACTGAATTGTATGCAACAAAATTCAAGCTAGATGTTACAACAATCAAGGCAGTACCAACTGTGAACACTCCAACAAATACAGCCATGACATCATGTAGAAATGACAAGGCACCTATTGCAATTGCATACAAGATTGTTGCTCCTATGACACGTTTTTCTATAGATATTCTCTGTAGCTTGGGCACTAGAATCAAACCACTTATCAGGCCACCAATTCCAAATGATCCCACCAGAATTCCAAATAGAATAGAGTTCATACCTGTTTGATTACGAACTAGAAGAGGCAAGAGTGACACTATGGAACTTGCACAAATTGTAAACGCAAAGTCACGAACAAAGAGAGAACGCACATGCAGTGAATGTCGCATATATCGTAATCCAGTACGTATAGCACCTACAACTTGTTCAGGAGGTAAAAGATTACGTTCTGATGGTTTTTTCCACCTATGAAGAAATACAATCATTCCAACAAAGGAAAATGCATTGAATGTAAATACAGCCCATGGCCCTATTACGGCAACTACTAGACCACCAAGAATTGGACCTATTGCAAGTCCTGTGTATATTGCCACACTAAATAACGTCATGGCAGCAAGGGCTTTTTTCTTTGGTACAATTTCAGTTTGAACTACAATATTGACAGGCAAGCTCATTGCATTACCAATACCTAACAAGAAAGTAAAGACAAGAAGAACTGAAGATGTCGTATATCCACCAAAAGTTAGAACGCTCAAGACTACTGCTACTGCAAGTGAAAAATATTGTGTTGCAAGAAAGAGTTTTCGTCTATCAATTATATCGGCTAGAGCTCCTGCTGGAAGTGCAAATAGAAATATCGATAAACTTGTGGCCATTTGTAAAAGTGATATGATAAAAGGAGACGGTGCAAGCGATGTCATAAGCCAGCCAGATCCAACAGTTTGCATTGCAGCACCAATATCGGATGCAAACATGGCAATCCACAGAAATCTATACAGAGTATCTTTTAGAGGACTAGTAGATGTAGATGATGTATCTGTTATACCATACCACACATAGACAACATTGCATAAATCAAATGTATAAACTAGTTTGTTCTAGTTTTTCACCAGCATTACACAAGTTAGAGTTTTGAGAATCAGTACATGTTTACGTAGATCTTATCTTTCTTTTTTGCTTGCAAGTTGGACAGATTGGACCATAGTCAAGCATCTTGCTAAAAATTACTTTTTTACAATCAAGGCAATAATAGACTGGCAAGAGTTTCTCAAGATGAATTGACTTGAAGAACCATTTTAGCATTTCACAATATCTACGACTAAAATTTGACTAGATTAGGCACAAAAATGTCAAAACTCTAAACTACGCCAACTTCGTGCAGAGTAATCAAACCATTATCATCAACTAGTTCTTTTATTTCAGGCAAAACTTTTTCGAGTTTTTGTAGCTCGTCTATGACCTCAATAACAAGAGGCATGTTAATTGATATTCCTTCTATGTGAGTAGTAGAATCTCCTCTTTTACCATATCCACCCACACCTGTCCACATTGTTGCACCAGATATTGATCCTTTTTTTAATATCTGAAGTATTAGAGACTGGACACGCTTTCCTTTCACAGTATCATTCTTTTTTATCCTAATTACAAGTGACCACATTTTTATCAGTCTCATTTCAACGCCCCAAGCATCACACTTGTCAAGGCACGTCCTCCAAAGATTGCGCCAAAGGATAATCCAACATTTGCCATCACCGTCAACATCACTAGTGAATACTGCTTGGCATCTATTAGATTAACTGATTCCAAGGCAAAAGAAGACATGGTAGTAAGCCCTCCACAAAATCCCACAGCAACTAACAAGGCATATTTTTGATCCAAGTTCCATTGTTGTGAAAATATTGCAAATGAACCAAGTATGAAACTGCCAACTATATTTACAATCAAGACATTGACAGGCAATGCTCCAAGTAACAACGTGGATTTTGTCATACCATACCGTAGAAAGACTCCAGCCAATCCACCTGCTGCCAGGAATATTATTTCAATCATCTTCATAGTATGGGACTATTAGAACTAGGGTTCATCACCTGTGAACGTACTGCAAAATCAGGCATAATTTCTAGCAATTTACTTTCATGAGAGACATCATATTTGTCATTCATGTATTTTGTTATGAATTTCTTTATGTCATGTTTACCAAACAGTACTACATAACAGTTCAGACAATATCTTTTGCTTGATCGACCAAATACAATATCTCCTTTTTTGTGCCATCTCGTACATTTTGGGCAGCAACCATAATGATCCTCATCCTGGATTTTTTTTCTAACGATGTAAAGAAACTTTTTTCTGGTGAATCTCATCAGATACCAACTTGTGGTCATTAAATAGGGAGAAATTGAAGATTCATACCAAATCATTTGTCATCCTCAAATCTATCTGCCCAGTGTTTTCTAGTTTCATATTCAACTGGACCGCTATAGCCAATAACTTCATTTTGTCTATTCTTTGCATTCTTTGATACACGACTACTCCACCAAAATATGCCAACAGCTATTACAACAGCAAACGCTGCCATAGAATAGATAACTTGAGCAGAATAGTTTCCAGTAGATGATATTCCACTACCTTGAGGTGGTTGAGGACTAGCACCAAAGTATTCAATGCCATTGATATCAGTTACCGCCACATATCCATCAATCTGTATACTAGCAGAGCTTGCCCTCTCAGTATAGCTTACAGGATAATCAATGTCTGATTTCAAATCAGAATTTTTGACAATTGGAAACATTGTTCCTTCGCTTATGTTGCTCTCACCAGTTGCATATGTAGAAACGACTATTTTTTGTCCATGATATCCAAGATCACTTGAATCAGCAATAGTGTATGCAGGATCAAACAAGTGTTGCCATTTCGATATAGGATCACTCATGAGATCATTTGATGACATTAATGGAATTTCAAACAGGTTTTCTGCATTAGACCCTTTCAATTGAGTGTAAAGATCTGGGAGTTGTTTTTTGATGAAATCAATAGGAGAGTTGATGTCAAATTGTCCATAATTTGGAATGCTTACCAACACAGGAGTCTGTACGGTCAGTCCTCGCCACTGCGTATCAAGTATTGCAGCACTATCACTAGTTGCAGGTCTTAACACATAGTTTGATACGGTTGGAACAAATATTATATTGTAATCTATACGTGCCTGGCTGTCACTTGGATACACTGTTGCCTTATAGGTAATGTCAACATCAGTAATATTCGAAGCGCTCTTGAGAGTTCCAATAATTTCAGAATCAAGACTTTTGATCAGAGTCTTTTTTATAGGATCAGACGGGTCAACATGAAATGTCATTGTTATGTTTTTACCATTTAACATGTTCTTGATTTCGCCACCTTGTGAATAGTCAATCACGTATGTTCTTTCAAATTGAAATGACGGTTTTGCAGCATTGGATGTAGTACTAAGTTGTGCAACAAAGTCAACTGCACTGACAGGAACTACAAATCCCGTAATGATAACAATGGTAAGCGTTAGTAAGCATGCTAGATTTTTGTACCAGCCCAATTTTTTCTTTTGATTTTTTGTGTTCATTTGTCTACCTACTTAATTTCCATTAGGTAGACATTATCAGCACCATTCTTGGGCAGTTTAGGAGTTTTATTCCAAGGCTAATGTCATAGCCTTTCTTATGTGTGGTACAGGGTACTTTTAAGGCTTTTCTGTTCAAATTTCCTCATTTTTACGAGTCAAGATCGGTACATTATGAAAATAAATCAATTTGAGACATGATAAATTCTTCTCAGTGTAATTACTGCTATAATTGCAATTATTACACCTATTGTGGATGAAGCAAGGAAGGAGCCCACATAGTACAAAATTTCATGACGAAGATAATCTTCCAAAGTGTACATTCCAATTAAAAAATTTATTACAAATGATACAATTGTAGTAATCCAATAGACTAGAAGAAACAAGGTTTTGTTGTTCATCTAGGTTTGTTTTCCATACCATTAGCAAAATGCTCATTTTTTTCTGTAAAATCTAAGACAAGTTTCTTGTCATGATCTTCTAGCCTGTTGAATGTATCTTTTATACCCATTCCCATATGATATGCAAATTCAGATTGTAAATCTGCAAAATCAAATATGTTTTTTTTCACATTTTCTTTTAAACTGTAAAAAGAGAATCCAATCCAATATCCCAATTTAGATGCAAAAAACGAATCATCTTTTGCAAGATCAGTTAGATATGACATTACTTTTACGGTAATCTGTCCCAAGTGATTTCCCAGACTGTGACAAAATTGTGTTGCAAGTTCGGGATTTGATTTACACAGTTTCATTAGGATTCGTTTTGTAGATCCAGACGAATTTGCAAACTTCCATGCAGAACCTTGTCCAAATGCTCTTGCAAATACTTTGTTTGTATTTGTGAATTCTATTACATCGCATTGCACCTTGTAGGTTAGTTTATCAAATATACTGCCATAATAGAATCCAATTTCATAATCCGTTTCAGGATCAATCCCTACAAAAGCAAGTTGTGAACCTTTTGATTTTTTTGTATTCATTTATCTACCCATTGTTTTCAATTAGGTAGACATTATCAGCACCTTCTAGGAGCGGTTTAGGAGTTTTATTCCAAGGCTAATGTCATAGCCGTCTTTTAATGACAAACAAATGTACAAATAAAGTTTCCTATATGTAATGAAGTTCAGATCCATCATTAAAATAAAAATAATTACACAGTTAGAGGTTCAAAACTCTTAATAAAAAAGATTGTAGATATTTTAGTTTATCATTACATTTGAAATTAACAATATACGCATTTTCAAATCCAAGTTTTACAATCAACTCATTTCTTGATTTTAGTATAAAAATCAAGAAATGCATCAAGATCTATTGGTTCATCCAATATGCCCACAGTTTCGGATACATTATTTGCTACAAGGATACATTGTTGTCTAAAATTGTCCTCATTAAATTCTATAACATTTAGCTTAACAGTAGGATCTTGAAGAAGAATATCTTTTAATCCAGTATTGACTAGAAATATTATTTTTAGTCCTTTTCCTTGAGCATATCCTATTTCTTGATTGATTAAACTTGAATTAATGAAATCAGATGTAGAAATCAGAACAAAATAAACAGACGAACGAATTATGTCTTTGAGTTCAGATGAAATGAAATTTCCTGTAGATTCGACATCTATTAAATGCGTTCCAAATCCTTTTTCATAAAGTACAGTTTCTAAGACATAAGCCTTTTCATAATTTTCTCTACTATAACATACACAAACCTTGAATTTTAGTCGTCGTGTTTTTTCCTGTTTTAGATTATTTTGGTTCAATTTTTATATTCTCCATGTGATGTTTTTCAATAGAAATTCTTTTCAAATCCAAATCAATCATATTTTTTGACAACTCTCTGTCACAGTAAATTTTTTTAAATCGTATTTGCCAAATACAGCAGCATAACAGTCAATACAATATCTTTTACTACTATTGCTAAAAACTATGTCTCCTTTTTTATGCCATTTCAAACATTTTGGACACTGACCATAATGATCTGTATTTTGTATTTTTGTAAATGCATGGTAAAGATGTTTTCGTCCCTTCAGTTTCATGCAATATCACTTTTTACTTTAATTGAGTTCCTTGTGTATGATAATCAATGTTAGACTGTTCTACCTTTATTGACTGTGTTGGACAAACCGTGACACATGCCATGCACCATATACAATCATGCTCTCTAATCGGATCTGATTTGTCAGTATAGTCTTTGCGACCCTCTTTTTTGCTGTTTTCTCCAGTACCAGAACTAAGGGCATTTACCATCTGTACTGCAGGTACATCATTTTCTGTTCTATACCATTGATACACTTGCACAGGACAGACTTCTATACATCCGCCATCTGCAATACAAGAATCCCAATCCACTGCAACCATAGTACCATGAACTCCCAAGGGTTCAAGTGTCTCATTTCTTGTGTCATACGCATCCTTTACACTCTGATTTTCTGCAGCATCTCCAAGTCTACCGGGACCCCAAACAAAGTGAAAATGTTCGCCATCAGAGTGTTTGTGTTGTCCCAGTATGCGATGGTTCTTTGGAAAGGCAGTATTAATTGGCATGCTCTTCATCTCCTGAGTTATCCACATTTTCTTCGGTTGTAGAATGAACAAAAATTATACTAGTATCTCCAAATTTGAATCCCTTTCTTTTATTTTTCAGGGCATTTCACACTCGGGTTTACTTTGGGTATATTTTGTTTCTAAAAGGTGCAATATCAAAAATGCCAAATTTAATACATCCACATCCCCTTTTTCAGCATAGATGCATAACATCCCCCGATCCAAGGGGAAATTCATTGATACAATTTTTTCATCATATGATATGTTAAATTTCACCGTGCCAAGATGCGTATCATGTCCCTCATCCATTCGGGTATACAACGCAGTTTCCATCAATAACATCTCTCTGGCTTTGGATTCCAAGAAGGGTTTCACTCCATCTCTCATGACTTCAACAAAGGATTTACCTTTGCCATCAAGCACTATCGCAAATCGTATTTTATCATCCAAGGCTAGAATTTCATAACAAATAGATTCCAGCACTTCAGTTTTAATCAACATAATTTTTCACCATCAATAAAATACAAGAATCGATTGTCATAGCCTACAGAATTTATTGAGCCGATAGAGTTACAATTATAAAAATAATTAACATTGCATAGTCTTGATTTTGATACTCTCAATTTTTCATTGCAATTTTTTCTATTCATTTGTCTACCCATTGTTTTCAATTAGGTAGACATTATCAGCACCTTCTAGGAGCGGTTTAGGATTTTATTCCAAGGCTAATGTCATAGCCTATGTTATATATGGTACAGGTTACTTTTAAGGTTTGATATTTCTTATTAAAAATTATTAAAGCAGAAAAACAAGTCATCAAAAGTACGTGATACCATGAAGATACAAAGCCAGTATATCATACCAGGAATAATCCTGATTGCCGGAATTACCATTATTTCAGCATGGATGTATTTGATAATACCAAGACTAGAAAACGATCTAGAAAAATTTTCGCAACTTGATTTCTACGTTGGTAAATCAAGCATAGTGGATGCAATAGGAGATAAAATGCCGGATCCTACTACAATATACGTAACATACAATCAACAATCAAGCCCGATAAACTCTACAACGGTACAAGTTAATGGATCGTTTAACATTTTTGATGCTGCAACTGACAAGAAACTGTGGGATTCCAACAGTACAAATCTTGTTGATAAAAATACTGGCAAGTTCATCAAACCTGCCAACACATATTTCCGTTTTCCACAAAACACACAAAAACAAAATTATCGAGTATACCTGTATTCCGGCCTAGATGCACAACCGTTTACATTTCAAGAAGAAACCATGATTGATGGTCTAAAAGTTTACAAGTTTTCATGCAAACTTACATCTGATTTATCAGATTCATATCCACAATTTCAACCAAAAACAATCTTGTCTGACTATACATGCAATTCATGGGTAGAACCAACCACAGGAAATGAAATTTTGTACCAAGAAAATTGGACAGATTATACAGTTCAAGACGGTAAAAAAATTCCAGTAGCCATAGGCTATACCCATACTGCTCAATATGCTGAAGAGATTAACGTTGCAGAGACAAAAGAGAAAATGTATCTTTTTAGTGTTTATGAAAAAATAATACCAATACTTTTTACAGTAATACTTGCAAGCATTTGCATCGGTATAGTGGTATATCAAAAACAAAAACAAAAAATTGCTGAAGCTAGATTAAGAAAAGAGAAAGACGAAAAGTTTGCAATAGTTGGGCTCTTGTCCTCAAGACTTGCACACGACATTAGAAATCCACTAGCTGTAATCAAGAATGGACTTGCATTATTGGAGCATGAAATTAAGGACCAAAAAAGCATAGAGAGATTCAACATGATAGACAAGGCAATTTTGGCAATTACTCATCAAATTGATGATGTGATGGATTTTGTTAGAAACAGACCCCTAAATCTCAGCGAAAATGAAATCATATCACTAGTCAATAGATCCGTCAAATCTTTGATTGTTCCAGAAGGAGTGACAATTACCATAGAACCTTCAGACATCAAGGTAAAATGTGACTCAAAACAACTTGAGACAGTATTCAACAACCTCATAACAAATGCAATTGAGTCAGTTGGTGAACAAGGTACCATAACAATTCGTGTCAAACAAGTACAGAATTTTATTCATGTTGAGATTCAAGACTCAGGACCAGGTGTACCTTCAGACATAATGGATAAGATATTCGAACCTTTGTTTACAACAAAACAGATTGGAACTGGACTAGGATTGGTATCATGTAAAAATATTATTGAACAACATGGAGGAAAGATTACAGTACACAACAATCCCACAATATTTACTGTAAGCATACCAAAGAACATCTGAGTAAAGATTTAGAAAAATTTTACAATAGAAGTATCAGAAAGTAAGGGTTTGTTGGACAAGGTTAGGCAATAGTTGAGTCTACTAGATTTCTAGGATTTTTGTTAAACTTGCCTACGATGTATTGCACCTTGTCGTCTCCTTCTGGCATTGGATTTGCACATTTGCCACATTTTGGCAAAATAACTTCTGCATCACAATCAATCTCACCTATGAACCTGTCACACTTGGAACAGTGTACAGATTTTTTATCATAGATATTCATAACATAATATGATCTTCGAGACTATTAAGGGTGACAGGTGTTTTTCATCAAGTGTAAAATAGTCCAGATGTCAACTTGTTGTTACAAACCTTTGACATTATCTGTTAAATGTCAGATATGAGATAACAAGCCATGTCATATTCAGACTGGATGCCATTTAACAAAGAAAACATAAGCAAGGCGCCAATTAAAGCAGGAGTTTATTTTCTTGGTTCTGAACATGAAACAACATACATTGGTGCAAGCCACAACATACATGAAAGACTAGGAGAACACCTGAATTCTTCAGATACTTGCATCAAAAGTACAATATCATTTTGTTACCATGAAACGTTATTTCCAGAGGCAGAAGAGGAAAAACAGTTAACAGCATTCCAGTACGAACATGGGAGACTGCCAAAGTGTAATAAAGCAAAATAAACGACAACCTATGCAGATAGTTGCTTAGTCGCCTCAAACCACATAGACAATAAGACTAACTTTCACTTGGGTTTATTTTTTAATTTAAATTGTTCTTCTTTCCAATGAGTTCTTTGATCTATTACTATTAGTTTTTCATCTTCTAACGCAGTTCTCTCTTCTACGGTCAGATTAGTTTCATGAAGTAATTTGACTAGTCGAAAAATCCTATCGTTGAAGATTTGGACGGATTCATTTACAAAATCTTCGTATGAATCCATGATTGTTGATCTATTTTGCAGTCTTTACTTTTGTAAGCTCTTCAGTGGCAATCATTTTTTCAGACTCGTACATGGTCCTTTGTAGTTCACTAAGATTTGGATCTTTGAGCTTTATATTTACCTGATTGAGTCGTTCTTGGTAAAGTTGAATTGATTTAGCCATTGCTTCTTTCTTGTTCATAGTAAATCAGAGATTAAATCGGTGATTTAGCAATATCTATTTGTCATAAACGCTGTCAGCTACTTGCTCTAGTACAAAAAAGAAGATTGTTCCAGAAGAATTTTGAGATTATCTTAAAAATTACTTGTACCAAATACAAGTGAATTGCAAGACATCGCCCATGAAACAAAAGATCTACAAAATGTCTCACTTGATGCAATCAACGCACTATACGATGAGGGCAATCTACTCTTATGCATGGAGAAATATGAAGAGGCATTGATATGCTATGATAGAATTTTAGAGATATCCCCATCTTCTAAAAGAGCAGCAGGCTACAAGGGATTAGCACTTTTCAAGTTAAAGAGACATGCAGAAGCTTCACAGTGTTATGAAAGAGCGTTAGAACCCCAGAAAAAAGACTGAATATAGCACATTTTATAGGTTCTAAAATACAATTTTACCAAACTTGGTTATGTTCAATCAACTCAGATCAAGACATACAGATCATTTCCATATGTAATGTAGTCTACCATAGACATCATAGTTAGATCGATTGTCAAAAGTTGTTAAATTATAATTGATCAATCACTAGAATAATTTGGATTTAATCTTTAAAACTGATTATCACATACACGAAAATCAAGTGTCAGAGATTACTCCCGAGCGATTACATGCCCTAGCCCAACTTAATCGGCTAAACGATATCATCGCTCCCTCTATGCTTATCATTTACAAATAGGCATAGAGACACTTTTTTTAATTCAATTACACCTAGGATTAGAAATAACTAATCTTCAGAGCAGACCTAAAACAACAAATCACAAACATAACATAGAGGTCAACATTACTTGTCCAAGTTTATTTTCACATCAACTTGTGCAGGCAATTTTTCAAAAATTAAAAAAAGGATTTATGATACAAGTTGTCTTCCACATTTTGAGCATTGTACATGAAACATTTCCATATACACTTGTTGTTTTGTATCAACCTTGACACATTGTTTCCCACCCTCTTTGCATAGATGACAAAATTCTTGTTCCATATGATATAATGGTGATTCAAAGATATAAGATTAGATCAAAAAATTTTAGTATCAGATAATTTTACCAGGATGTATTCAAGCAAGACTTCTTTTTCTCATCTAGAAATATCAAAACGTGTAGAAAATCTGTCATTTGACATATTTTTCTAGCACAGCCTGTTCCCCAATGTTGTGTATTTCACTGAGAAGTTCATCCAATAGGCTGAGACTTTGTGCGATTAATTCTTTTGTTAATTTTCCAGTCGCGGTTTTATTCTTTAATACCAGTTTTTCGTTATACGCAAAACTAGAGAGACTAATACTATCTTGCATATTTAGACCCACATAGAATCGCACATAATCAGAAACAGTCCTAATACCCATTTCTAAAAATGCAAACTAGACCCCATAAAAATTTTGGACCAAACCAGTCGCCACAACAGGAAGCAATTGGACCAAATTTCAGATTGGAAATCACATACTAATTTTTTTAATAAATTCGGCAACCCCAGGTTCATCTTCAAATTTGTCTAGCTCTTTTTTGATTGCAGATATAATAGAGGTGTGGATATCATCAGGTAAAGAGCTCAAAGATTCAATTAGGGTTTGCGGGTTTTTATAACATTCTGTAAATGTAACGCCTTTATTTTTTAGCATCGCATCTATTTTATCATATGCAGACACATCAGTTTTGAACAACGTATTTTCAACAATTATTCCAACCAGATCATCGAACACATCATCTCCTACACCAATCAACTTACATCATTCAACTGTAAAATAGAAGATTAGATTTTGTCTTTGTCAAGTTTTGACTTATTCATTTAATTCATCTAGGAATTTAGATATTGATTCATCATATGAAAACTCTCCTAGTCCTTTTTTTATCGATTCCATAACACGGTGACGTGAATTTTCGTCAAGTGTCTTGAGTACTTGATCAAGATATTCGGGATGACTATAACAATCAGGCATACTGCCGTGATATTTTTCTTCCAACAGATGTACAACTTTTTCATAAGTTTCTATTCCACTACCCAGCAGTGCGCTTTCCACTGTCACAGAAACTAGTGCTTGTCTGACGTGATCATTTCTACGAGTATTATAAAATAAAAGATCATCATGCAATTGTGCCATATTATTAATGCAGTATGGATTTACTTAAGTTACCATGGAAAATTGTTCTAGTGTACCGTTCTAGATATTGTTACATTCAAGTCTGGAAAATACAGTTCCGGCTTGTATTGTCGAATTTGGTGGAACAAATCGCCCCGGAAGGATTATTGTTCTTGCACCTATTGCACAATTGTATCCTATCACGGAACCGAGTTGATCAAGTCCTGTAGATACTAACAGACCATCTAATTTGTATCGGATTGTCTCTTTGTTAAGCATTACATTAGTTGTTCCAACATAGCCACCAAGCCAGCAATCCTGACCAATTATGCTATCTAAAATCACATCAATGTGTGCAATCTTACTATTGCCCATAAAAAACGATCTTGCAATTTCACAGTTAAATCCTACAACCATGTCATTACCCATCATGCTATGCCTAACAAGACTACCTGTACCAATTTTTGTATTTTTCCCCAGATAGATAGGTCCGATTATCTTTGTAAAATCATCAATTGACACACCATCTTCTATAACACATGGGCCTTTCACAATGGCCGTTTCTGCAATTGATGCATTTTTTGATATCACAGTACTTGTAATGTCTGCATTTAGTATATCATGCATTACTTTGAGTATGTCCCAAGGGTATACCATTTTTTTTATAACATAGTTGTCAGTTCCTTTTGATTTTGTAACAACAGAGTTTAGAGGCATCTTTACAGAATCAGATACAGTTAGTTTGTCTTTATTTTTGTGTTCATCAATTTGAATAAATGGAAAATTATCTTGAATCAAATTAGCAAGATGTGATAAATTTCCCGGCAGAATTATGTTATTAATATTATATTTTAAGAAAAGTAATTTTTCAATGTTATACAATATCAAAGGCTTGCCCATTATCTTCAATAAAGAGATTTTAGAATCATTTTTTGAATAAATAATACCATCAAGCCAGTTGGTAGTAGTAGGTTCTATTACCAGAGTTTTTTTATTATAGGTATCAAGGTTGTGAATAGTTTCGTTTTGAAGCACACTAGTACCCATTTGAGAACATTACAGTCCCAAGAGGGCACTCACTTTGTAGATATCTCCACCAAAGAGGTTTACCGGACTTGCAGTTGATGCAAGTTGTATACCATGTGAATCATAGATTTTGATATATGCGGCTAGTGGCATGTGGAACTGTCCTATAGTAAAGGTTGCAGAACCTCCTGATGATACAGGTGAAGTTGCAAGTACTTTACCTGTTGCATCCACCAAATCCACAGTGGCAGCTAGCGCAGGATTATTAGTTACCTGAACAGTCTCACCAGATGTTGCATAATAATCAGTGAAGGTTCCATTTAGTAGTGCACCCTGATAAGTCGACTGGGGTTCAAGATATGTGTTAAATGGTGCAGGCATTTGTAGATTCAAAGTGCTGTTCTCATACACCTTTACACCATCGAGATATACCTTGAGATAGTTATTGCCGTTTGTTATGATGGTACAGTCTCTTGTAAGTGGCTGATTTTGACTGCCGTCTACGTATAATGTGTTAAATGTTGTTGCTTGATTTGCATTTCCAGTTACGGCTATCACGGCCCAACTTGTTCCCCATTGACTAGTACCAGATGTACATGTGACATAGTTTACGGATGATTGTGAAGTAACTAGAGTCTGAACATACATTCCATTTTCATACCACTGTGCTGTTGGTAACACAGGCAAGATGCTCACTGGTGTTGTGATTACAGAATGGAACAGCATTGCATTTGTGTTTGGACTTGCTGCATAATATCCAGCCCAATCGCCATCAGGTGATTGAACTCCTACGTGTAATCCTTGTGGATCTTTGTAATAGTCATAAGGTGCATTTCTTGCCGGTGCATCTCCTCCATACACCCAATACTTTTGATTTGCTTGTAATTGTTGTTGGGTCTGAGTTTCGTTGTTCAGAGGATCAGATACCACTAATCCTGATTGAACTTGTTTTATAGAATAAAGAGAACCGAGAGGAGGCAAGACTGGAACAGTTCCCAAATTTGGGATAGTTGGTAGAACTGGAGTTCCAGTAGGAGTAAGAAAAACATTGCCAGGAATTGGAACAGGACCAATCGATACAGCCTGCGCAGATGGATTTGCAGTCAATGGTACAACCATGATGGATGCAATCATCAAACTAAAAAGCAGACGAGTTATCATCATTTGATAGTATAAGATGTCTAGTGTTTATCTCACTATACAGTGAAATCACTAGAAAATTAATCTAGAAAAATATAATGAAGTCATGTTTCAGGGCATAACATAAAACAGTATTGCTGGTATGTACGTAATTTATGAAGTCATGTGTCGGATTTTTTTTATAGTATGATTATAAATGTAAAATATATGAAATCATTTTACGTAGTGTATCTATCTTAAAGGTGGTAAAATTTACAAAATACGTTGATAATGAAAACATGGAACAAAAAATAGACTCGTCCAAGGCACAAGAGCTGACAAGAAGATTTTTGGGTCAATATCACACAGTAATTGATACAAAAGCCATTTTAGAAAAGGACACATGGGTTGTAACTGCCTATCTAGGTTTTGCAAATACACAGACAAGACAAGTACGAATAGATGCAAATTCAGGCCAGATACTAGGATATACTTGACGTACCATTCACAAATTAACCAAAATATACCTCACCCAGGCACAAATTAACGACATTTTTCAGTGCATCAATCTTTTGAGTTGTAACTTTTTATATTACCAGTAAATTTGTCAATGAGAATTCTCCTGGTTTGCTTATTTATCAGGCCAATCTCCAATGTCACTATCCAGACATTTCCCTCCAAAAATCCAGATTTGAATGTGACAGATGAGTTGTATTGTTCGAGAAATTTTATAGCTATAGTTTTTGCCGTCATAAGATCAATTGCTCCCACATTATACAAATACACAATATTTTTTTTAAACTTGACAGTAAAATGTTCTATTTTTACACATATGTTTTATAAAAAATACTAACCATCTTTGTATTCATGAGAACTATCAGAGCGTCCAGGAATATTTTGAAAAGTTTTGTCATGCAGTATTTGTTCTGAATTATCTTCATTAACTATCCAATAGTCTTCACCATTGATGTCCCAAACAGGATTTTCAGTTATTTTTTGTGAAATTGCTGTCATATAATTTCATAATTATATTAAATTATACAGTTAGCTTTGAAATGTTAGCTAGGTTTTCTCTATAATCAAGAACGCCAAGTACGGTTCAAGAAGAGGATGATTTGAGAAGAATTGATATTAAAAATTCTATAGAAGAATATTAGAAGAACAATAAATAACATTAGAAGAAATTGCATATGTGAATATTCTAGCAATAGGAGCACATCCAGATGATATAGAACTTGGCTGTGGCGGATTATTGATCAAATCTGCAAGACAAGGTCACAATGTCTACATGTATTCATTAACCAGAGGAGGAGTAGGAGGAGATTCCAATCAAAGATCAGAAGAGTTGGCAAGATCAGCTAGATTCATCAAAGCAAAGCAATTATGGATTGACAATTTTGAAGATTCCAAGCTTACAGTCAGTAATGATTTAATCAATCACATTGAATTTTTCATTAACAAGGCCAATCCAGATCTTATTCTCACTCATTCACATGGAGATGTACATCACGACCACAGAGCAATTGCATTAGCTACATTAGAAGCAGCCAGATTCAACTCCAATGTTTTATCATATGAGATTCCACTTAGTCGAAACTTTGATCCCAAAGTATTTGTAGACATATCAGAGGTAGTAAATGAAAAAGTAGAATTAATAGAGATTTTTTGGTCTCAGCAAAGTAAACTATACCTCAAATCAAACGCAATCAAAGGACTTGCAGAATACAGAGCTCTTCAGAGTAGATTAAACACTGGAATAAAGTATGTTGAGGCTTTTGAGGTGTTGAAGATCTGCCTTGCCAATGATTTTAAACTATTAACGGTTCCATATGACAAGGTAACAAATGAAAAGGCAGTTACTAATCTAAATGAAATCTTGGAACTCGCTTAGACTCTGCGAATTGTAACAATGTTTGATCCATCAGATACCATCGAACGTAGCGTAATGGGCTGGGGCAACCGCGGTTGGGTAGAAATAATTGAATTCATACTTGAGACATGTTTAGATGGAGCACTAAAAACTCACATCATGTACCGATGTAATCTAAATTCTAAGCAAATAACACAATACATAGAATTTCTCACAGGTTGTAAATTATTAGATTCTAAATCAGAATCTCGTCGATCAAAACGACACATATACAAAACAACTGAATTAGGAAAAAAATACATTACAGCATATAAACAGCTTTATGACATTTTCAATTAATGATCGGTATCAACTTATCATCACTTTCTGAAATAATTTTCATACACTCAGATCCAATGTTGACCAACATGTCAAGTATTGAAAGATCAGGTATAAACACTTGTGACAAACGTTGTGGATATTGTTTTGCATGATATCGTTGATATTCTAATTTTATATTATTTGTTGCAAACATGTTTTCGTCCACATAGTTTCTACCACCAATGCCAGAAACATAAGTATCAGCCCCAACTGCTTTGCATAAATTAACTAATCTTTCAGTTGCAGTACCAGTAGAATTCAACTCTGAGCTTTTTATGATTTCCACCTTAATTTCAAGAATATTGATTATTTTTTTGAGTATCTCAAAATTCAAATCAAAAAGAGTATTCCATTTTTTTACATATATGCCTTCAAAAAAACTCTCATATTTTTTAAAATATTTAGCATTTGCATACGAATGGCGAATTTTTTGCCAATGCATATCATTCCAAGAAATATCATTATTAATCTCAACTTGAGAATTTGGCAAAAATTTATGATCCTTATTTATCGGCACAGTAATCCAGATCCAACCATTTGAGGCCATTATCCTATTCCTGTTAGTGAATCGTTTATCATATTGTACATCATCCATTATGATAAACACATCAGAGATGCTTAGTTTATGAAAAAATCCAGGATATGGTAAATATTGTGGTTGGTGTATGGCAGCTTTCAACTTGATTCTGCATATGAAAATTTAGTTATAACATATTTGTCATATTGTTATAGAACATTTTTCTGTACCAATATTTAGCGATTCATAAATCAGTGTAAAAGATACCAGTGTTCATATTTTCCAGATGCAACCCATTTGTTGGAGTTTCATGCAACTTCAACAAATGAGAGTTTGACATTTTCAGATGAAATGCCATTTTCAGATCGATTTCTTGTCTGCACAAAGTCAATTCCAAATAGACATGAGAGATGCAAGTGTTCTTCAGTTTTTCGTGTGCATTTTGTACATATGCGTCTAACAGATTTTCTGCATTTGGGACATATAGAAAAATTAGTTAGATCCGCACCACAGAATCTACACAATTCATCGCGCATTTTATTCATTATTTGTTTATGATTAATAACAGACTCTCACTACCATAGCAAGTAAAATTTGTATATAGTGATCATCAGTACGATAATTCCTTTTGCATGTCTCGAAACTTTTTGTTATACAAGATGCTTCCACGTTCTGTTAAAGTTATGATCTCAAACCCTTCTTCATTTTTTTCTTTCATTATGAGATCCATAACTTCCATCCAATCTAAATAACGACAACATTTGTCATAGCTCAAATTACATTTTGTGGAAATGTGAGTTTTTTTTAATTTGTTATGAAAATATAAAATTCTAACAAGTCTCTCTATTATTTTCCAATCAATTCTTTGTATTTCACTTTTTATTTTATATGCAGGAGTGCGTTTGTTCTTTTCAATTTTCAATAGATATCAGATCGATTGGCCAAAGGGCAAAAAACATTACGCATGTTTACTATGAAGTCATCATGTGAACAAGGAGTATTCAAGACATACAAAACAATTTGTCATATGATCGATGGATTAAAGGTAATTTGCGGTAGAACAATGTTCTACAACTATAAAGCAAATTATTTTTATAACATGATCTTGTAATACAACCAGTTGAAGTATCGTAGTAGGACAGACATAGTGGCAATGATACTGCAGTCTGCGCATAATGGTGTAACAAAAACAAAGATAATGTACAAAGCATACCTATCATACACCCAAGTTAAAGAATACCTTGCATTCCTGCAGGATAACCATCTAATCAAATATGAAGAAGGAAATCAAGTATACAGAATTACAGACAAGGGCAGGAATTTTCTAGATGCATATGACAAGATAAATGAATTAATTACTTCCAAAATAGATGACAAAATGCTGAGAATGTAATTTTAATTTAAAATTCAAAATAAATTATATGCATATTTTCTCTGCGAGAAAGTATGAGGAAGTTTTTGTAATGTATGTTTTTTCTAAAACATTTTTACTGTTAAAAATTAGTTATAATTCTTGCAAAGAGCTTTAAAACTAGCAGCCAGTGATCAGGCTCATGTCAACACAAAATGAAATAATAAAAAAAGAATTGAATGCATGCATTTCATGCACAGGAAAACTAATTTTTGATCTGGAAAAAAATGAACAAATATGCAGTAGTTGTGGCATAGTAACAGAACACGACATTGAGCATAATTCGAATTATGATTTAGGTCATTCATTAGGGAACAATGAACCTACATCTTCAATGATGTATGACATATCTCTTTCAACTTTGATTGATAAAAAAAATGTAGACGCTAGTGGCAAACAGATTTTGGGAAGTTTTAACATGGAGAAATTACGAAGACTGAACAAATTTACAATTTCAAACGATTCTAAAATCAGAAATTTGAACAAAGCCATGGCAGATATTCGCAGAATAACTGGAATTTTGGGATTTGGAAATATGATTGCAGAAAGAGCATCATATATTTATCGTAAAGCTCTGAACAAGGGACTTATCAGAGGTCGTTCCATCACCGGAATATCAGTAGCTGCAATTTACATCGCGTGTAAAGATACAGGAGTATCATTTCCAATAGACAAAATTAATGATCATGTAGAAAATATCAGTAAAAAAACCGTAGTACACTATTACAAATTTTTGCTAAGACAAATGAAGATGAGTGTAAGTATACCAGAGCCATCGCAGAATATATCAAAAATTGCAGCAAGAGCAAAATTAGGCGGTAGGACACAACGAAAAGCATTAGACATTTTGTCTCAAATAGGAGATGATCCTGTCATAATTGGTAAAAAACCCATATCTGTTGCGGCCGCTGCATTATACATGGCAGCTCTTGAAACCAAGGAATACACTACACAGTTAAGATTGGCAGTAGCGTCTGATCTAACTACAATAACTATACGAAAGAGATACTTGGAAATTGTTCACATATTAAAAGACAAAACGACTACAGTTTCAAATCAAGAATTAACCGATGAACCAATTGAAGAATCTGCTCCTTGTGAAATACCACAAATAGCATAGATTACATGTGATGATCTAAATTGTGTTCTAATCTGGCCCAGTTTTCAAACAAAATCAATTCACATGAGTTTGTGGACACTATAACTCAAACAATAAATATTTTAAAAAATGAGAGAGGTAAACATCACATACAAAACGGTAGAATCAAAGGCGATTGTGTATGGATGAATATTCCAGAAAATCTTGTGATCGTAGGAGACATACATGGGGACATGAAATCACTGTACAAGATTCTAGATGAAATTAATTTTGAAATATTTTTAACAAACAAAAATAACAAAATGATATTTCTTGGCGACTATGTAGACAGAGGATCAAACTCTGTTGCAGTATTATATACAATATGTAAGATAAAGCAGACATATCCTAATTCAGTTATCTTGATGCGTGGAAATCATGAGGCTTCAGAAGAATTTCCTTTTCAATCATACGATTTGCCATATGATATAGAAAAATATTTTGGAAATGATAAGAGCAATAAGATACATTCACTTGTGCTAAAATTTTTCAGAGTTCTCACAGTCATGACAATCATTGAAGATCATCTGCTAATGGTGCACGGCGGATTACCAGTATGTGTAAACGAACCTATTGGAGAGATGTGTTTTCCCTCAGACAGGAATAAAACATTACTGTTGCTCGAAGAATTGTTATGGAACGATCCAAGAGCAATTGAAAACAGTACAGATTGGGAAATATCAAGAAGGCATTATGGAAAACATTTTGGAGATGCCGTCACACAGAAATGGCTAGACATTACTCAAACAAAAGTTGTAGTTAGAGGACATGAACCATGTATGGGATACAGAATAGACCATAATGAAATGATTCTTACTTTATTTTCCTGCAAAGAAGCATACCCAAAATTTGATGCGGGATACATATACATAAAAAATAACGAGTTGTCATCAATCAAGAATGCCACAGGACTATCAGAGTATGTAAGAAAGATAAGCGCGTGAATAGTTGTCTTGGAATATCAATCTAGTTTAGTCATCTTGCAGCATTAATCTCAACTGCAACATCATCCCATAGATCGCCACTGCTTGCAGTCCAACCACATGTTGCTGTACCAGGTGTTGATACTATTGTGGAGCTTGATGCACCGGTGATTTGATTGGGTACATTAGCATCCCAGTTTTGTGTGCATGTAGGATTTGACAGGGTTGAGCCACCATAGATTGATGGCAAGTCAAGTACCCAGTCATTTGCATACTTGGTTGTAAGTGATATCTTTGGACTGTTAGCATTTGTATTGTGTTTGGTAACATGAGTTGGTATTGGAGTTGTCTGGTCCACTCCAGAGAAAGAATATGCACCGACAACAGCTTGTGTTTGACCATTCATGGTGACTACAATATTTCCTGTTCCACTTGGATTCTTGAGGTACCACAATTCTGCATCATTGTTATAAAATGAGTATGCTGAATTTTTTAGTTGCACTCCACCAAATGTGATAGATGCCACATCATTATTGTTTGCGCTTACTCCGACTACTAGAAGACCATTATTGTTGTGGCCTGCGTTAAAGTTAGATATTGTAATTCTATTTGACGACGATACAGTACCAGATATTGACATTGTATTACTCAAGGTAATGCCACTTGTTGTAGTGATATTTGTAGTAGCAGAAGCAGTATTAGAGACAGAACTTGTTCCGACATTGTTGATTGCAGACACTCGGTATGTATAGGTTGTATTTGATGCAAGTCCAGTGTTAGAATATGTTGTTGTGGTGGAACCGGTATTTGATACAATTGTACTCCAAGTAGAGCCGTCAAGTGAACGCTCTATTTTATACCCAGTTATTGCAGAGCCACCGTTGTTTGATGGTGCAGTCCAGGATAGATTGATTTGAGATGAAGAAATTACAGATGCTGCCAAGTTTATTGGTGATTGAGGTATAGTGACAATAGAACCAGTTGTTGCAGATGATGTGTTAGATGGAGAGCTGGTGCCAACTGAGTTGATTGCAGATACACGATAAGTGTAGGTCGTACTTGATGCAAGTCCAGTATCAGAGTATGTAGTTCCAGTGTTACCAGTGTTAGCAACAAGTGTAGACCAAGTTGAACCAGAATTAGTGGATCGATCTATTTTGTACCCAGTTATTGCAGAGCCACCGTTGTTTGATGATGCAGTCCATGACAAGTTGATTTGAGATGAAGATGCACTAGTCACGGCTAGATTTGTGGGAGACTGTGGAGCAGATGGTGTAGATGAACCGGTGTCCAAGTCTGCTACAAGAGTACCAAAGTAAGAAGGAATTGAATCATACGGGTTTGGTAGATTGTCGTTTGTTAGGTAGATGTATCCCACATAGTTTGATGCACTTGCAAGAAAACTAGTAGATATCGAACTTACACCAAATGCAATCATAGAAAAGTTGCTCTTGTCATAGCTTGTATGCCATCCTTCAAGTGCAGAAAGTGATGGCAATCCAGGATTTTCATATATCATGAGATTATCAACTGTTCCAATGTAACTTGATAGTGTATCAGTTCCAGGATTTCCAACAGTCATGGTATATCCTTGAGATTTAGCATAGTGACTTACAGTAGAATAGAAATTTTCATCTCCTGCCACATTTGACATTTCATCAAAGAAAATTCCATCTATATTGTAGAGACTCTTCCAAGTATTAATGTCAGACTCTACTGCACTTGTACCTCGTGACGTATAGCCTGTTGCATCATAGCCCAATACAATAACTCCTGCTGCATGAAGTTGTTGTATTCCAGATACATAATTAGCATCACGTGAACTTCCTGGTCCATTATTTGGATTAATTATTGCGATAACTGGTACTGATGGATGTGCAGCCTTTGCTTGTGCCACGGTAGTCCAAGTACTGTCAGGATATGTATACAATGCAACCATTACTCCTGTTTGTGATGCAGCAGATACAGGATGCTGTATAAATGAAAACGATGAACAAATTATTATAAGAGCTAAAATTCCGCCGACGAATCTTCTATGTTGTTGTTTGGTCATTATGCTATAGAACTATCTTCTATAGTATAAAAAAAATCCGTAGAAAAGATATGTATGCAAATTTCATTTTAGATTCAAACATAGAAGATTGTACCGGAACATAATTACTAATTATTGATGTAAATGTAAATAAATTAAGAATTATAGTCAAAATCATGAACGCAAATGTTCTTGTCACTGCATCCGGCGGAATTGTCGCACAGGGAATTATAAAATGCCTTAAACTTGCAAATAAACAAAAAAAATCTGGCATAAAGTATAAAATATTTGCAACAGACATTAATGCAAAAGCTCCTGGTTTGTACCGTTCAAATATGGGAATTTTGGTACCACCTGTTACAGCTATAAACTATCATAAAGTTATCATCAAGACATGTATTGAACAGAAAATAAAGGCAATTTTCATAGGATCTGACGAAGAACTAGTACCTTTAACCATGGCAAAACGTGAGATCGAAGACAAGACAGGAGCCATAATCATAACAAATCCCTCAGAGACCATAGCAAATGCAGGAGACAAATGGAAGACGTTTGAATTTCTAAGAGAAAATGGTCTACCATATGCAGATTCATCACTTTTACAGGATCAAGAAAAATTCATTGCGAAATACAAATTTCCCATAGTGGTAAAGCCAAGAGAGGGACACGGTTCTCTGCATTTTTACCTAGTACACAATAACAAGGAACTCGATAATGCTGCAAATTCCATTCGAAACGCAGGATGGAGACCGCTATTGCAAGAATATCTTCAAGGCAGTGACTCGGAATTTACAACAGGTGTCACGGTAAGCCAAGATGGAAAAATAATGTCTTCAATTTCAATTAATAAATTTCTAAAAAATGGACAGACCTACAAAGCATTCATAGACAATTACAAAGTAGTTCGTCAATCAGCAGAACAGGCAGCATTAAAGATAGGAGCTAGAGGAGCCATAAACATTCAAGCAAAAATGGTCAAAGGAAAGCCAAAAATATTTGAAATCAATGCAAGATTTTCTGCAACATCTCCTCTCAGAGCAGTTGCCGGAATAAATGAACCAGACATTGTATTTCGTAACTCAGTACTAGATGAACATATCAACATAAAAGAATACAAAAAATTAGTATGTATGAGATATTGGAATGAAGTATATGTCCCATATTTGACATATAAAAAAATTGAACATGATAAAAAAGTACAACGATCAGATGCCTTTATTCCAGACTATTTTTAGATTTAAAAATTTATCACATCAGATCAGTCTTGCAAATATTATGCTATCTGCATGTTTCATCACTCGGTGTGCATAAATTGTAGACACCACAGATGCAAATATCGATGCAGCAAGATATGCAAAGACTAAATTTTCAAACCCATATTGTACAAGTAACAATCCACCAGCTATAACTATTGATGATGATATGATTACAATGATTGCAAGTGATTTGATTTTATTTGTATACATTAAAAATAAACTGTTGGCAGTAAAAATAGACAAGAAAATATTAGCCATAGAAGCAATTCGAAGTACATGGATACTAGTTTGAGACAATCCTACATTTGAAATCAAGTATGGTGTTGCGAAATTAAGTATACATGCAGTTGTAATAGATGTAATTATAGTAATTAGAAGTATTTTTCCATACGTTTTTTTGATAAACTTGTTTATCTCACCTACTTGTGAGACTTTGATCTTTATGCCAACATTATTCATGTGCATGTGAATTGGCTCCATCATAACATATTGGATTATAGAGGCAGGAAGTAACACAACCAAGGCCATGTCTGCCCCAGCATGATATACAGAATTAAAGGCCATAGGTAACCCAAAACCATCTCTGAGCACGACAGGATTGTATATCCAAGACAAGACCCTGTCTGCAAACATAGTAACAAGATAAAATGTACCATAAAGTGAGTATGATGTTACTTCCCAAAGCTGAACACTAAATCTTGATTTTATGGTTTTGTCTGTCTTGCTTATAGGATTGTAAAAGTGAGGCATGTCATCAGTTATCGATATTGAATTTATTTTAAGAATTTTATAATGTTGATGAATTGAGAATATAGACAATACAACAAAGGCAGTAACCAGTCCAACAAAATACCTTGTAACATTATCAAAAATTATTGAATTGGCAAAATAATATACAGACAATAAAGATGCAAATGCAGCAGAATATGCAACAATCAAATGACCTAATTTTTTGAGTGCATATATTATCATATAGCTTGCACGATGTAGTGATACTGTAACTGTACTAATTGCCATGATAGCTACAAGATTTGCTGGAATTTGCATCACGTATCCAATTGCAAAGAGTCCAAACACAGTTGCAGTCAAAACTGCGCCCACAAGACCATAACTGCGCTTTTGTAATCGTTTTATTTCTCCCATGTTTGTTTGTGCATTATAGAACAGAAATAATCTATTGAAAACTTGAAGTGTTCCCTCTGTTATGACAAGTCCAAGAAAAACTCCACTTACAAAAGCAGTAGTTATTTGTATTGGAAGTCCCCACGCCATCCACAATGAAACACCTGTGATGAATAGCAATGCAAGGGACCCAAGCCATGGGAAGATCATCCCTATTCCTTCTATGAGTCTTTTTTGTATACTAGGAATCTTCATTGTAAAAGATTCAATGAACATTTCTTTGCTTTTTCCTCTTGTTTCATACATGTCAAGAAAATCATAGACATGATTTGCAAGTGCATGAAAGTTTGCAAATCCATATTGTATCAAAGTTTCTTTTCTATAACCAAGACACTCTAGTAACACTACAATGTCAGCTGTATTGTTGACATTGGGTTGTACTTCAATGATAGAACGTGCAACTTTTTGTGCAAACATTCGCGATTCTTTTGATGTGTTTTGTTGTGTTTCTGTAAGCAATTCATTTACCTCAAGTCTCACGTAATAATCTCAGTTACTAGTTTTGATTGGATATGCTTAACAACATCTGTAAGGCCCTCAGAGAGAGTAATTTTTGGTGCAAATCCAAGAGCATCAACTATTTTATCAGATTCAGCCAGACCAAACTTGACATCTCCTGGCCTTGGAGACCCAAATCTATGAGCGATATGAGTAGTATTTGTCACAGATTTTAGAGTTGTTAATAATTCCAATATACTAGTAGATTTACCAGTTGCAACATTGAACATCTGTCCTGCTGCATTTGGCGATTCCATGCCAAGCATGTTTGCCTGCACGATGTCTTTGACATTGATAAAATCGCGTGTTTGCAAACCATCCCCATAAATGGTCGGTTCTTGTTTGTTCATCAATTGATTTATGAAGATTGTAATTACGCCACTGTAATCATTTAGCTTTTGTCGCGCCCCGAATACATTGAAGTATCGTAATGCTACCGTCTCCAATCCATATGTTTGATAATATGCACTAAGATAATCCTCAACTGCAAGTTTTGTTGCACCATATGGAGAAAACGGTCTGCATACCTGTTCTTCAGACGCTTTTCCCTTTATTACTCCATACACCGCAGCAGATGATGCAAAAACTAGTCTGCGTATCTTTTTCGCTACACAAAAATTCATTATTTCAAGAGACATATTCACATTGACATCATGAACTACCATTGGTTCTGAGATTGACCGCGTTATGCTTGCAATAGCTGCTTCATGAAATACAACATCAACATCAGAAACATCAGCCAATAATGTTTCAATGTTTTTTGCATTACCTATTATTACATGCAATAAACTATTACCATCATGTTGATGCAAGTTGTCAAACGAACCAGTACTAAGATCATCAATTACAAATGTTTCAATTTTTCGTTTGAGTAGTTCATCCACAATGTGACTTCCAATAAATCCTGCGCCACCAGTTACTATTGCTTTTCGAGTCATTGAACAAGCATCTCCTCAAGTTTTTTCTCATCATTTTTCACATGAGTTACAATGAGATTTTCATATTCTTTTTTAAAGTTGGCTACACATTTCTCTAGAGTAAATTCAGCATGAACTTTTTTTATTGCGGCTTCTTCAAATTGTTGTCGAAGATGGTTATCTTTTAACAGCTTGACCATACCTTGTGCAAGATCGTGTGGTCTTCTACTTCGTACAAGTAATCCACATCCATCTAGTGCCTCTTTTACACCCCCAACATCAGATGCAATTACAGCTTTGCCACAAGCCATTGCCTCAATTATAGTAAATGGAAATCCTTCTGTAATGCTACTAATTGCAACAATGTCTGCTTCATTGTATACTTTTTCAGGTTCTTTTGTACCACCCATAAATTTTACATTGTCTTCAAGTTGTAGATCCGTTACCGTTTTGATACATCGCAATGAATAGTCTAGATCACTTGAAGTGCCATAAATCAGACATTGGATATCAGGAATCTGCATCTTTGCATACCCTATGGCCTGAATCAGGCACACAATATCCTTGAAAACATCTATTCTTGCTACAGTAACGACAGTAGGCCTGTTGTTTTCTCGCGTGACTTGCATTGGTTTGAATCGTGATGTATTAACTCCATTGTAGATGACCTTTATTTTGGAAGGATCGGCTCCGAGGCTTTTTTCCCAGTTCTTATTTGCTTCGCAAACAGGAGTGATTACATCAGCAATTGAATATATTGCACGTACAATATTATGCGAGAAAACCTTCCAGAAAATTTTGGAAGGCTCGTCAAATAGATATGCGTTATAATACAATAGCAATTCCCTAAATGCAACACCATGTTCAGTGATTATCACAGGACAATTACTTTCCTTCTTTGCGTATACTGCAACTAGTGATGGAAGCCACGCAAGCGAACAATGTATGACATCTACTTTCGGTACTTGGATTGAAAAAAGTTGTATGTTTCTTTGTATCAATTGAAAAGCTGTCAGGGCTTCCTTGAATGTCATGTTGCTATAGATTGGTTCCCTGTTAAGACACTCGATAAAAATATCCCACGTTAATGGATGCTCTAGACATTTTTTTGCATCATATTTGACAAGTAAGTCATGCAGTTTTATGACAGAATCGGTTAGAACACTAGTATTACAACGATCAGATAATACCGATCTAATAAATTCGTCATATAGAGGAATGAATTTTTCTTTTATTACTTTTTGTGTAGTTTTTAGAATTCTTGTTTGTAAAAGACCATCTCGTTTACAAAATTCTTCATATCTAGTAGCACCAAAGATCGGAACTTCGATTACAGTTGTTACATTTTTCGGAACAGCGTATATACCGTTACTATTGGGGTTTGATAGTTCATTGATGACTGTAAATTCATATTCAGGCATAGAATCAATCAGTGTCTTTGTCCAAGTATAGACCCCTCCTGTTGCAAAATTCGGATAACAATCCCAATTGATTATCAAAACTTTTTTCATGTGGTTTCCTCTGAAATTTTGTCAAAGATACGCTGAAAGATATGTGAACTTGATTTATCATCAACAGGCATCAAGTCATTTAGAAAGTTTTGGATAGCATTATCAACATCGGCAGATACTTGCATGTTTGTTGTATGTGTCCCAGAATGTGATTCGGTGTTTGTTTTTCGTATTTGTAAGGATTCCATAGCTTCCCTTTCGCCAAAAAATGGATTTATTTTCCTTGAAAGAGATACATATTTTTCATAAATATGTTGAGCCTTGTGATTTTCACATGCCAAGTTAAAGTATTCATATGCTTCTTGGTATGACCAGAGTGCCTCCCGTACAGAATTTCCAATCACACAAACCGCATTATTTTCATAAAGAGTGGCAGTTTGTAGATACAATTGTCGTGCACCAGCCAGGTTACCAACTAAAGTAAGGCAGTTTGCAGCACATGAGCAGCTAAGCGCAGCCCTAACAAGCGAATTTTGTTTTACACATTCTGCCGAGTCTTTTAAATAAAAAAGAAATGCTTTGAGATAATCCCCTCCATCTTCCATTTTGATTGCGTTTAGCCACAGATTAGATTCATTAGTAATTCTATCCATCCATGTCTCTAGTTTTTTCAATCTGATTGAATGTCAGTCCCGTATTTTTTAAGACAAAAGTAAATTTGTACAGGTAAAATCTTGTAGTGAAAAGTTCTAGAATGACCTAGTGAGAGACTTTTCGCTAATATACTTAAGATTCAAAATGATTAGAAGACAAGATGTGTTCGATCATAGGATATCTTGGAGACATATCTGCAACAAAAATTCTTGTGAGCGGATTAAAACGTATGGAGTATAGGGGGTATGATAGTGCAGGTGTAGCAACTTTTTCAGACAGTCAGATTCAAGTTAGAAAAGGGGTAGGCAAGGTAGAACAAGTAAACAATAGTACAAATCTACAAACATTACCAGGTAACATAGGAATAGGTCATACCAGATGGGCAACTCATGGAAGAGTCAATGAAACAAATGCACATCCGCATTTATCAAGTTCAGGACAGATTGCAATTGTTCATAATGGAATAATTGATAACTATAAAGAACTAAAAGAAATTCTTCAAAATAGAAAATATTTTTTCAAAAGCGAGACAGATAGTGAGATCATTGCCAATCTTTTGCAATATCATTATGATTCTACAAAAGATATCAAACGATCTATTATCAAAACAGTAAACGAGTTAAAGGGAGACTATTCATTTGTGGCAGTTTTTCCAAACGGAACTCTTGGAGCAGCCAGATTCCACGAGCCACTCATAATAGGTGTTGGAAAAAAAGGATATTTCATCTCCAGCGATGTTTTGGGATTCATAGAACATGCAGATGATGCAATTTATCCAGACAATGGAGAAATTGTAATAATAAATTTTAACGGTATTGAATTATTTGATTTCACAGGCATACCGGTAAGACATCAAGTCACAAAAATATCAAAAGAATTTGCAGATGCATATAAGGGAGATTATGCCCATTTCACACTAAAAGAAATTTTCGAACAGCCTCTCACAGTATTGCGCGCAGGAGAAAATACAAAAAAAGAGCTAGAATCATTTGCAAATTTCATAAAGGATGTAAAACAACTATACATTACAGGAAGTGGTACTAGCTATAATGCCGCGCTCGTAGCAAAACATCTATTTCTAAAATATGGCAAAAGAAAGATAGAAACAATAATTTCTAGTGAGGCACGTTTCTATCCAGACTATTTTGATAAACAATCAGTCCTCATAGCTCTGTCCCAAAGCGGAGAAAGTGCAGATGTGATTGAAGCAGTCAAGATTGCAAAAAATAACGGTAGTGATATTTTTTCAATTATAAATTCAATGACTTCATCTCTTTCACAAATTTCTTCTATTTCTGTTGGACTAAATTGTGGTCCCGAGATAGGTGTAGCCGCAACCAAAAGTTTCACATCACAATTGTCTGTCATATACAAGATTGCAGAAATTGTTTGTGATGGACAAATAGAATTCAACATACAAGAAATATCTGCATCCATGAATAAAATTCTGGAATCGCATTTGGAGATTCAAAAAGTTGCAAGAGTTATCAAACACGCTTCTGATATCTACATAATTGGAAGAGGAATACATTATCCAATCGCATTAGAGGCTGCATTAAAGTTGAAAGAGTTGACATACATACATGCAGAGGGACTACCAGGCGGAGAACTAAAACATGGACCATTGGCCCTAATGGATTCAAATTCTTTTGTAATTGTTGTGAATCCTAACGACACTACATATATCGATACACTGACGTCAGCAAGAGAAATTAGAGCAAGAGGAGCAAAGATAATAGGAATTTCAGACATTCCAAGTGATGTTTACAATCATTGGATCGAGATACCCAAAATTAATGAATCATCATACCCGTTTGTCGAAATAGTACCAATACAAATTCTGGCGTATTATGCAGCATTAGAAAAAGATACAGATCCTGACTATCCAAGAAATTTAGCAAAATCAGTAACAGTCAAGTAAACAGTATTCAAATTAGTTATCTAATCGTATAGAACATTTTGAGCAAATCAAGATAACTTGGGCCACAAAGATATGTATAATGTTCACTGAACTTTACGCCACAAAAAAATGTCACATCTCAGAGTCATGCAAAAAAGAATCAATTATGCCTAATTTCATAGGAGGTGAAAGTTATTCATCCAATTCATGATTCTTCTCACATGGAACATACAAGCTTCCACAGTCCCATATGCACAGCATGTAAAAAGACCATACACTTTGATGCAGGCGATGTAATCTATGGCAGTACGTGGTATCATAGTGCATGTTGGAATCCAGTAGAGAAAGAACGCCAAATTATTTGCCAAAATTAGAGTAAAAATGGTCAGCGTATCTTATCTTCCAGTATTTTCCTTATCCGATATTATCATATATTAGCTAGATAAATAATAACAATTAATGTCACGTTTACCACACATTCAATCCAATTGCATAGATGGTAGAATTCCTGATGAGCTAGTAAATTTTCTCAAACAGGAAACATATTCACTAATAATAAAGGGTTATGCAGGAACCGGTAAAACTACTCTTGCTCTAACAATTCTACACGAGTTACAAATCAAAACAAATTGTCTATACATATCCACCAGAATATCCCCAGAACAATTGTTTCAATATTATCCATGGCTTGGAAGATCTTTTACAGATTCAAGAAAAACAAAACTAACCGATGCCACACACATCGAAGATGGCTCACTTGTTTTTGTTGATGCAAGACTTGATGAACCTGGTTCTCTTTTTGAGCGAATAACAAACGAATTGATGGATGTCAAGGCGCCAACAATAATTATTGACACATGGGATGCAATAGGATTCTTTATGGACAAGGAAGCTTTGATGAACAATGCACGAGTGTTACAAACATGGAGAGAACGAGCTGGTGCAAAATTAATTTTTGTGACAGAGACTCCAGAAGATCATACATTTGATTTTTTGGCAGATGGTGTAATAGAATTAAAACAAGGATATCATAACAACAGAAAAATTAGAGAGATTGTTTTATCAAAATTACGAGGAATTAGGATAAACAGACCATCATGTATTTTCTCACTAAATGATGGAATATTTCGAAGTTACGGACATTACAAGCCAAAAGAATTTTCCAACATGCACATTTCAAAAGAACATATCAAGATAACAGATTCAAACGCTATAAAAAATTCACATGTTCCATCAGGATATAGAGAATTAGACGAGTTATTTCAAGGGGGCTTGCCAAATGATGGAATTATAACTTTAGAACTTGATGCTCATGTAAATACTCGAGTAGTGATGGCATTTCTTGATAAAATCATTGTAGGTTTCACACATCGCGGTAACCCAGTTGTATTTGATCCATTTGAAGGAGTAGAATCAGAACACATAGATCACCTTCTCAAATCACACACAAATTTGAAACCAAAGAGTACTATCGAAGTACTGTCAAATGCCAATAAAACAAGGATTGTAGACTATCTATCTAGTTCCAAGTATGATGAAAGCAAAAAAAGATTACAACGGTTACAAAGTACAGTACGAAAACTGAAGATCAAATACAAAAAGGAACCATTGAGCATAATTGGTTCTAACATGGCAAGCAGATTTTCTGATGTTAAAGGAGGTAGGCAAGGAATTGAAAACTTGGTATCATTTATCAAATCAAATTCTGCGCTATCAATTTTTGTTTTAAGACAGTCAAATGATCCCCTTCTAGAATATTTATCGGAAATTTCAGATATTCATTTGAAGATACTAGAAATAAATGGTTCCCTATTTCTCCAGTCGGAGATTCCATGGTCAAACTTGTATGCAATAATTGCAAAAAATCATGATAATCACAATGAAGTTATAATAGAACCAATAGTGTAAGCGTCAAATGTCATGTACACTTAATTAATTTTACATAGGGGATTATTTCTTATAGAACAATCTTCCATATTCTTTAAATCAATTATAGAAGAACGATAGAATACTTGTTAGTCGAGAGGTGCGATAGTATTGATAATGAACTTGAAAAATACTTTACACCGCAGAATCATGTTCAAACAGAATTTGCAGACATAGCAAGTCATGAAATGAAGACATCGATTCAGGCCATATTGACATATTCAGAACTTTTACAAAACAAACATGATGAATATAGGGAGAATTATGTCAAGGCGATTTTAAGAAACGCATTGAGACTCAAGGTGCTTTCAAATAATTTAGGTAATTTAACAAGAATTAACGAGAACATGTTGAAATTAAAAAAAGAACGAATTGATTTGAATGCACTGGTATTATCAATAGTAAACGACTTTGAAAACATGAATAGACATCGATGTAATAAACAAGAGATAAAGATACTAGTTAATGCATCCAAGCATGTTTTTGTGGAAGCAGACAAGGAAAGACTAGAACAAGTTATTTTCAATCTCCTAGACAACGCAACAAAATTCACCAATAAAGGAACAATACAAATCAAATTAGAAAATATTTTAGATGAAAACTGGACAGAAATAACAGTAACTGATACAGGTCCTGGAATAGAGGACACAATAATGCCAAATTTGTTCAACAAATTTGTTACATCATCGTACCAAGGTACAGGATTAGGCTTGTACATATGTAAAAACATCATAGAGGCACATAATGGAAAAATTTGGGCCAAGAACAACGCAAACAAAAATGGAGCATCGATCACATGTAGAATTCCAACAAACCATGAACTTATGAATAGAGACTATACTAAATTCTTAAATTTGGAAACGGTGTCATAGTTAAGAATGACAAAAATCCTAGTGGTCGATGATGAACCAGATATTACGGCATCATTAAAAAATGGATTGCAGCGAAAGGGGTTTGAAGTTGACGTATACAACGATCCAACAGACGCGCTCTCAAATTTCAGATCAGATGTATATGATTTGCTCCTAATAGACATAAGAATGCCAAAGATGAATGGTTTTGAGTTATACCGAGAAGTAAAAAAGAAAAGTAACAATGTCAAGATTTGTTTTTTCACAGCCTTTGAAGTATATTATGACGAATTCAGAAAGATGTTTCCAAATCTAGAGGTCAAGTGTTTCATCAGAAAACCCATCACTATCAATGATCTAGTAGTTCACATAAACACGGAATTAGGCAAATAATTTTATTTTATCAAAGTCATTGAAGCTTGTCTTACTTCATCTACAAAAAACGATGGAAGATTATAATACGAATCCCCATAAACATACACCGTTCCAATTCCTTTAGATGCAACCTCTGTCAATTTAGATATCATTTCATCGCTTGAGGTTACATTGCCAAGTATTACACTCAACTTGGTAGGAGGCAATTGATCATTAATGGAAATATGCTGTGAATTGTTAGACTCTATTTCATGGATGTTTGCAATATCAGTACTACCACTAGTTATGTAATCAGTAACTTGAGGATAATTATAACCGGGGTTTATGTATACAATACCTCCCAAATGATGCACATAGTTTGAAAATTGTTTAAAGTTATCCAAGTTATCAGTGCTGCTTTCATTATCAAAAAATATCCCATCAGTTGGTACTTGGGACTTCATATAATAGTCAATATTTGCTAGACTTTCTGAAGTATTGAAGATATACCCAAGTGTCTTTATTCCCCTATTTTTTAGATTAGAAATTACTTGCTTCCAATTTTCTGACAAGGAAGTTCCGCATGGACCACTGCACGGGTTAATAATTACATACTTTATGGTATTGGGATACTTGTCAGCAACTTCGTATATCTCAGTCCATTGAGGATCAGTAGGATCAAAATATGGAACAACAATTATTTTGACAGTCTGGGTATCATTTATCGTATTTCCAATCCCAGATTCGTGAACAGAGTTATCATGTGTTTTAAGTGTGAAAAATAAAACAAATGATACCATAATTGCTACAAGTACTGCAGATAGAATCTTTTTCAATCATTGAATAATCACAGTAATGTTTTAAATAATGACATCTAACATTTTGCTATAAAATCAGACCCATTTTTTACTTTGAGCGCATTATTCAGAAAAACAGGTAACTACAATATAGAACAATGTACCATAGTATCTTATATCTAAGAATTCCAGTGTACAATTGTCTAGAATATGTCACAACAACAAATGTACAGACCAATGCTTAACATCTACGATCTAGTTGATCGTGTCTTAGACAAAGGTCTAGTTATTGATGCAAACCTCTCAGTTTCACTAGTAGGCATAGAAATTCTTGTGATAAGAGCAAGAATTGTTGTATCTGGAATTGATACGTTCCTAAGATACGCATCTGCACTTGGACTTGCTGCGCCACCGGGATTACCCCAAAAATAAATGCGAGCTGATCTAAATTGGCAGTATGTCTAGTATGCGGTAAATTTGAAGAAGTAGATCTTAAGAAAGCAATGAGCGGTGGCTGGGTCTTTATGAGATGCCCCGAGTGTCACAGAGGCACTCCATTAGATATCATCATGGCACATTTACTAAAGACTGTCACAGAACAATATCTTGACGGATTTTGTCCACGTCATTGGTTCAAAGATAGTGGAATATGCGGTTATTGTAAAATTAGAAGAGAGGGTGTGAGTGAGGATGTCACTTAGTCAACGCCAACTTACACCAGGCCAGCTTACAATAGTAGATCTTGTGGATAGAATTTTAGACAAGGGAGTAGTAATAACAGGAGACATTACAGTTTCAATTGTAGGTGTCGATTTACTTTCTTTGAAGATAAATCTAGTAATAGCATCACTTGAGACAGCAAAACGTTATGGTATAAAATTACCATGGGAAAAATGGGAGAAGGAACAAAAACGTATACCACAAAAAAACATCACATCAAAAAATATCAAGAGGTAAAAATTCTTGATCAAACAAGATATCCATAGATCCAAAAAGACACCAGCCCAGCAGATAAATCTAGATGGAGAAAATTTACAGAAGGGACTTGCCAAGCTTGTATTAGTTGTAATAGAATTACTCAGACAAGTATTAGAAAGACAAGCACAACGAAGAATTTCAACTGGAACATTAACCACAGAAGAAATTGAAAGACTAGGTCTTGCATTCATCCAGATAAAACAAACAATAAACACAATCTCAGATCAATTTGGATTTTCACCTCAGGAATTTGAGATAAAATTGGGCCATGCAAGCAGTAAGATGATAGGAATAGAGCCCAAGACCACCCTAGTTGATTTGGTTGATCATCTTTTAGAAAAAGGAGTTTTGGTTAGCGGACAGTTAAAGATCTCAGTTGCAGATATTGATTTGGTCATTTTGGATCTTCTTGGTGTGCTATCAGCAGTACACGGCATCAAAAAACCAAACAGGAGAAAAATATCAAAATGAAGGCATTTGGCAAATACATCTATTGCATAATGGAAGGCGGAAAAGGTGAAAATTTTGGAAATATTGGTCTTGAAAATAATGAAGTATATACAATCAATCACAAAGACATAAGCGCAGTTGTAAGCAAAATAACATTCAAGGAAATGCAGCCAGATGTTGATAGTATTATCACACATCAAAAAGTTGTTGAAAGTTCCAGAAGTATTAGCACTACACTACCTGTAAGGTTTGGCATCATGTTCAAAACAGATGAAGGTGTAAAACAGCTTCTAGTCAAATCATATAATGATTACAAATCAAAGATCGACAAGCTGCATGGTAAAGAAGAGTTTGGCATCAAAGTTATTTTAGAAAAATCTGGAATGGAAAAAATTCAAGGAAAAATAAGAGATAGTTCAAAAGAGATTAAAAAAATGCAAAAAGAGATCCTAAAATCAGGAGAAGGAACATCGTATTTTCTCAAAATGCAAATGGATGAATCCATTAAACATGAGACATTAAGAAAAATAGATGAAATAACAGGAGAGATTCATCAAGAGCTTGCAAGTATAGTAACAGACAGCACTGTGTTAAAATCAGATGTACAAGAAATAGTTCTCAATACTGCGTATCTAATAGACAAAGATAACATTTCAAAATTTACAGATAGCGTAGAAAAGATAAAAATAAAATGCAAAAAAGACGGATTTGTAATTCATCAGAGTGGACCATGGGCACCATATTCATTTTGTTGAGATAGAAGGTATGATCATAACATTTCTGATTATGAAATTAACATTTGGATCAATTCTAAATGAATGCAATAAACTTGCATTAGAGGCAAACAAAGCAGAGCGTGCAAGATGGATAAAAACAAGATTAATCAGACTACGAATGGATTATGAAAAAGGAATCATAGATCTCAATACATACGCAGTAAGAGAACAAGAGATTCTAAATGATTTACGTATGGGGATGACCTAATGAGCGTTTATGATGAAAACGACAGAGCTATAATGCATGCACTCCAGGTAAAAAAAATTCAAAACCACATCAAAGAACAAGTTGAGAAAGTAAAGATGGATGCATTTACTGCCCGTGAGGAACTCATACAAAGAAGAGCAGAAAAAATAGAGCAAGTCAGACAGAAATTAAACGATACTACATTATCCATAATTAAAAAACATGAATTGATAAAAGAAAGACTAAATCAAGAGGCAGTATTCAGAGAGGCAAACATTCGTGTAAATCGTGGGCTAGAGGCGCTAGAAAAATTCATCCAAATTCTACGTGATACTGAAATGGAAGATGAGATGCTCAAAAAGGCGATTCGTGACCCCATAATATCAAGCAGTATGAAATCAGAGGCAAGAAAAATCATAACGTCAGAGTTTTTCCAATCAATCCAAAAACAACTTATCATGCAGACAGAGTTTATCAACATAGCAGCACATGAGCTTCGTACCCCAATCATGCCAATATTGGTGAACGTTGAGCTACTTACAGATAGACTTGGAAGTGACAATGATGAGATCAAGATAATTGTACGCAATGCAAAGAGACTTCAGAGACTTACAGAAAATATTTTGAGTGTGACAAGAATAGAAAGCAAGTCACTTGCTCTGAAAAAAGAAGTATTTGACATCAATGCATTAATTGAGAATGTAATAAAAGATGAGAGTGCCCACATTGAAAATAACAAAGTTAGCATCACTGTAAAAAATGACGGTCAACCAATAATTATTGAAGCAGATAGGGATAGGATGGCCCAAGTCATATCCAATTTTCTGAACAATGCGATCAAGTTTACAAAAGACGGCACCATCACTATATCATCAAGAATAAAGGATGGAAATGTAATTGTCAACATAAAAGATAACGGTCCTGGCATAGATCGTCAAATAATTCCCATATTATTTTCTAAGTTTGTCACAAAATCAGACAAGGGAACAGGACTTGGATTATACATTTGCAAGAGCATCATAGAAGTACATGGAGGCGTCATTGGTGCAGAAAATAGTCCAGATGGAATAGGTGCAATTTTTTCGTTCAGTTTACCAATAAAGACATGAGAGAAATATAAAAATCAATTTTACAGAAAAAATAACTAGAACAATATTTTTTGTTTCATGTTATTTGTGATGATATCACAACATCAACTCACATGAAGAAACTGTAATGGTCTTATGTAATTTCAACTGGGATGATTTTTCCATACCAATATGCGCATAGCTGAAAATATGATGCGTTCAATATCAAAATAGAAACATGATTGGACACGAGGATAAACTTTGATTAAACATAATGTTACCGCAATAACATTTTCAATATTGCTACTTGTTCTAACTGGAATGATGATGTCCACAATGAATACTGCAAATGCAACTAGTTCCATTAGCAAAATACAATCAGGTCTTGTTGTTTCAGATTCGCTTACCACAGGCAATATGGATTCTTGGACATTTGGAGGAACTGCAACATCATACAATTACTACGAAGACTCTCAAGGATTACACCTTGGCGTCCAGTCACCACAAAGTGGTCAGTGGGTTAACTACTATGCACACCTACCGCAGCCTGATGCACGTCTTTTTCATTCAGTCATCACCATTCCAGATAAGAAAGTGCCTGATGGAGTATCAAATGCGGGTTTGTATGTAGAAGGGTCAGACTACATTCCTCATGTAGGTTGTGAAGCATACGCAGATTCTACAGGATATTATTGGGATGTAGAACAATCAAGTGATGCCGGTAACACATACCAGATTTTGTACATATCTCAACCAAGTAGTATGCCTCAAACACAGGATTGTACAATCATAACAAATGGAAGTAATTATCTTAAAGTCTACATTGGTAGTAATCTTGTTTTTTCAAGTACTAGTATGAATCTGGGAATGTCCGGTCCTTTCATTGCATTTGTTCAAGATGATACATCATCAAGCTCAATGCGTTATGGAATTTACAGTAATTATTATGTTACAACTGATGAGAACATCCAGGTCACAGGTAATCCATCAAATGCTGCAACTGTATCACTAGTTGATTCGTCCGGAACTACTCTGACTAGCTCATCTGTAACAGCAGGTTCTGCAACACTTGATGTTGGAAAATATGATTTTCCACTTGCTGCAACGATATATGTAAAAGATTCAAGTGGAAATGTCATCGCATCAAGTCCTGAAAACATCTACGGGGGTGATGCATTTGCAGTATCTGTTGGTGGGACTGCAACTGCACCACAACCTCCAACAAATCTTTCTACCAATACAATATCTTCATCTCAGATCAATCTATCTTGGAGTGCACCAAGTGACAACGGTGGCTCTGCAATAACAGGATACAAAATAGAGCGTTCACTTGACGGCTCTACTTGGAATACAATTGTATCAAATACCGGTTCCACTACTACAACGTACTCTGATACTGGATTATCATCAAGTACAACATACACGTACAGAGTATCGGCAATCAATACTATTGGTACTAGCTTGCCATCAAATACTTCATCTGCAACCACAAGTACACCTCCATTAACAATACACAAAGTTGTCTCAGGATTAATTGCAAATGATCCACTAAACAATGAGACCCAGACCCAACAACAACTTCAAGGTAATCAACATTATTGGAAGTATGGAGGAGATGCAATAGCACTAGATGCAAACTATACATATTTCGAAGATACGCAAGGTTTGCATGTTGGTGCACAGGCTCCATCTAACGGGACTTGGGCAGGAATTTATGCAGTAACTCCAAACACCAATGCAACACTATTTCATGCAATTGTATCCACACCATCAAGAACAATATCTTCAAACTTTTACGAAAATGGATTGTATGTTCAGACAGGAGGTTCACAGAACGTAAACTATGTGACATGTTTTGCTGATACTAGTACTGCAGGTACAGAGTGGGCCATAGTTACTGCAACAGGAAATGTCAATGGTGCTGTTGACTTTAACTTGCTATATGTAGACCAGAGTCCCAATCAACCTCTCACAAGAGATTGTACCATAATAACAAACGGCAATAACTATCTCAAGGTGTATCTTGATGGCAACATGGTTTACACAAACAGTACGATGAATCTACAGATGCCAGGACCATTCAGTGTATTCCTAGAGCCCCAGTCATCATACTCTAATAGCATGCTAAATGGCACCTTCAATGATTATTATGCAACATCAAATGAAAACATCCAAGTCAACAGCCTTCCATCAAATGCAGCAAGAGTTGACTTGGTAAATACATCTGGTACTGTGATTGCATCAAGTAATCCAAGTGCAGGATCTGTAACAATACCTGTTGGAAACTATCACTTTCCACTTGTTGGAATAATAAAAGTCTATGACTCTAGCAATAATGTAATTACATCAACCCCAACTGCAATCAATGTGTTTGGAGGAGATGTGTACTCTGTTAGATAAAATTTCATCAAGATAATTTTCTGAGAAAAAATGATTCGTACCACTTGGATAAAATTATTTTATTTCTAAAGTATATCCAACATTACAATCGACCAAGAAAACATCAGACTTGAAAAATTTTCGCGAATTTATGACAGTCCTAATTACCAGATGTTACAGTAGATGAATGAGTTTCAACAATTGTAAAACTTGTTTTAGCACCATCAATTGTAACTTTAGATTCGCCTAATTTCATACCATTACTTGGATCAACCAGACGGAATGTATAGTCACCCACTTTGAGGTTTGAAAAATTTGCATTTCCATGATAATCTATCTTTGACTCAGAGACAAGATTACCGTTGTGATCAAGCAGATCTACTGCAAAGCTACTATTTTTTGCAGACAATAATTGTGATTGTGCATCATAGGATTTTACAGTAATGAGACTATCAATCATAGGTGGCCATGGGGTGACAATATTTATTTCTCGTGCACTTCCAGGATACAAAAATACAGGCCAATAAGTATATGAAAGATGCTGCCCAATTTTTACATCCATTACATAATGATCGTTGTTTACAATAGTTGGTTCAAGCCAGAAACGTAGTGTCTGTCCATGGACATCAGTAAAGTCCATACCCCAAGTATTGTTGTTTTGATCTTTTACATATACAATTGCATTAGAAACAGGTGTGAGTCCATCATTGTAAAAGACATTAGGACGCATTCCCCCTGGAGGATACAAGTGTAAAATCAAGTTTTCAGTTGTAGGAGTTGATTTTGTTTTATCAAGACGAACATATTCTGTATCCGCACCCATACCATTTGCAGAAACCTGTATTTTGTACGTGTGACCCAATGGCAGAGAATCAATTGTAAAAGGATTGTCTGCAATAGAATCCACCGTTCTATAGACAGACTGGCTAGAATCTTGGTAAATCTTCAATGATACTCCGTATGGATATGCCCTGTCACCTGTAGCATAAGATATTGTAGTATAGATCGAACCATTATCTAGCAAGTGATTGGATGTAGTTACTAGACAATTGCAATTCAAATATTGTGATACAGTCGGCGTTACCTGTTGTGCAGAAGAATTTGTTTGGTTTGCAAGAGGCATTACAGTAATTGGTAATGAGGAATTGGTTTGATTGGCAGGTGGTATTAGACTAGATCTATAATATGCAGTAAGTGTAAGATTTTGCATAGGAAGTATTGTTAGAGTATTGCTCTTTTCTCCTCCATTCCAATGATCTAGTGTATAGTTTTCAAAGTTAGACATGGTTACGGTGTAATTATTTCCAGGAATTGCACTAAATGTAAATGGAGTAAATCCAGAGCTGCTATTTTTCCCAGATGTAATTACAGTCCAAAATCCAGTTAGAGGTTTTCCTGCAATTGTGTTGGCATTCACAGTTACAGTGACATTGTAGTTTATGCTATCAAGAATATTTAATAGATTATCCAAGTATCCAGGTAGAGAATTGAATGGATTTGGAAGTGTGGAATTTGAGATATACATATACTGGACAAGTTTTGACATATTGTCAACATAGCTCTTGTTTACATCATCTACACTGTATGAAACAAGTGAAAAATTTGATTTTGTAAAATTTGTATGCCATCCTTCAAATGATGATACTGTTGGAAGATCAGGATTATCATAAAGTACTAGATTGTTTACTGTTCCAACATAAGATGGAAGTGTATCTATTCCAGGATTTCCTACAGTGAAGTTGAGTCCAAGAGATCTTGAATAGTTGCTCAAATTGGCATAAAATGTCTCATTGCCTTTGACATTTGACATTTGATCAAAAAATATGCCATTTACATTGTACCAGTCTTTGTACTCGTCAATATCTCTAGTAATAGTAGTGTAATTGACATTTGCAGTATAGATATAACCAATTACGCGAATTCCAGTAGACTGGAGTTTTTGTACTCCATAGACATAATTTGTATCCTTTGTACCAGGCCCACTATCAGGATTAATTATTGCAACAATTGGGATTGAGGGATGATTTGTCTTCTCTTTTGCAAGTACATCCCAATCATTTCCAGGATAAGTATACAGAGGTACAATCAAACCTGTTTTTGATTCACCGTATGCATAATGTGTAAAACCAAAAGACCAAGCAGATACAGAAACAATCACTGTGAGGATGAAAATGGAGATGATCTTATCAAACACATCACGATTCAAGTTAATTACACCCCGAAATAAGAATAGGACTTTAGATCCCATTTCTCATACTTTATCGTCACATACAAAATTGATATCACATGCATAGAAAATAATCTAGTCTAGTAGATATCACGATATGCACAAAAAATTATAGAACATTCATACATGTAAAATGAAACAATGTTACAGAACATTCTGCCAAATCTCTTTTATAGTAAGATTGAGTTCTTGATAACATGAAGTATCGAAGCCGTACAGAGATAATTTCAATGATCCTAGAATCTGTGACAATAGGCACAACAAAAACAAAGATAATGTACAAAGCATACTTGTCATACACTCAGCTAAAGGAATATCTCACACTTTTAGAAGGAAGTGGAATGATAGGATACGAAAATGGAAGTCAGATATACAGAATAACTGACAAGGGCAGAAAATTCCTAAAATTATCTACTGAGATTGGTGACATGGTATCATCAAAACCAGAAGAATCTCTTGCCAAGATAATAATCTAAAATCTTTTTTTATATTTATTACATCACAATTAATTAAGATTAATTGTACAATATCAAGTCTAGAAATTAATTATACGAGTACACATCTCCGCCAAACATATTCATGGCGGTTCCAGTAGATGCTAATATATTATTGCTAGAGTCATAGACTTTTATTATTCCAACAAGTGGAAAGTGATAGTTTCCAACAGGTATTGTTACAGATCCTGCACTTGGATTACTTGATGCAATCACAGTACCAGATGTATTTACCAAGTCAACTCTTGCTGCATTTGATGGAAGGCTGTTGACTTGGATGTTTTCATTTGATGTTGCATAATAATCATTGAAGGTGCCATTTAGCATGCTATTAGAGTATGATGACTGGGGCTCTAGGAATACACTGAATGGTCCTGGCATCTGTAGATTCATCGTACTGTTTGTGTAAACCATGTTGCCATCAAGATACACCTTGAGATAGTTATTGCCGTTTGTTATTATGGTACAATCTCTTGTGAGAGGTTGATTGGGACTCTGGTCTACGTATAACAGGTTAAAGCCAACAGCACCATTGGCATTTCCTGTTGCAGAGTATACAGCCCATTCAGTACCTGCAGTACCGGTATCAGCAAAACATGTCACATAGTTTACGTTCTGTGAACCTCCTGTCTGAACATACAATCCATTTTCGTAAAAGTTTGAAGGCACCGTTTGCGATGGTGTTGTTACAACTGCATGGAACAAGACAGCATTAGAAGGCGGGGCTACACCATAAAATCCAGTCCAATTTCCATCAGGGGATTGAACTCCTATGTGAAGACCCTGAGAGTCTTTGAAAAGATCATACGGTGTGTTGTTGACTGTAGCGCTTCCTCCATAGTTCCAGAAATTTTGGTTTGCAAGAAGTTGAGATTTTGTTTGTGTGTCATTTGTTAATGAATCAGCAATAACAAGTCCGGATTGTGTATTTACTATTGTATGCAATTGCGAATTTGTAGTTGCAGATGCAGTATTTGATGGAGAGCTAGTACCTACTGAGTTGATTGCAGATACACGATAAGTGTAAGCAGTACTTGATGATAATCCAGTATCAGAGTATGTAGTGGAAGTAGTACCAGTATTTGCTACATCTGTATTCCATGTAGTTCCGCCATCTGTTGATCTCTCTATTTTGTATCCAGTAACTGCAGCACCTCCATTGTTACTTGATACGCTCCATGACAAGTTGATTGCAGATGATGAGATTGCCGTAGCAGTGAGACCAGTTGGCGGTTGTGGTGCAGATAGTTGAACAAGTGTAGTTGTAGACGCAGTATTTGATGGAGAGCTAGTACCTACCGAATTAATTGCAGATACTCTGTACGTATACGTTGTACTTGGAGATAACCCAGTGTTAGAATATGTGGTACCAGTGGAACCGGTATTTGATACAATTGTATTCCAAGTAGAACCACCATTAGTTGATCTGTCAATTTTATAACCTATAACAGATGATCCACCATTGTTTGTAGGTGCACTCCAGCTTAGATTGATTTGTGACGAAGAAGCTGCAGATGCAACAAGACTAGTAGGTGGTTGTGGTGCTGTTAGTTGGACAAGTGTAGTTGTAGACGCAGTATTTGATGGAGAGCTGGTGCCTACTGAGTTGATTGCCGAGACTTGATATGCATATGTTGTACTCGGAGCTAGTCCAGTGTTAGAATAGGTTGTGACAGTAGAACCAGTATTAGATATGATAACAGTCCAGATACCACCATTAGTTGATCGTGAAATCTGATAACCAGTAATTGAAGAACCGCCATTGTTACTTGGCGCATTCCAGCTCAGATTTATTTGTGAAGATGAGACAGCAGTAGCAGTGAGACCAGTAGGAGACTGGGGAACAGTTATTGGCGAGAATGTTGTTGCAGATGCAGTATTTGATGGAGAGCTGGTTACCAATACCGTGATTGCAGATACACGATAAGTGTAACTAGTGCTTGGAGCAAGTCCAGTGTTAGAATATGTTGTTGTAGTAGAGCCAGTATTTGATACAATTGTACTCCAAGTAGAACCACCATTAGCTGATCTGTCAATTTTATAGCCAGTCAAAAGTAGACTACCAAGATTTGAAGGTGCATTCCAGGACAAATTAATTTGAGAAGTGGATACAGCTTGAGCAGAAAGATTTGTTGGAGGATTGAGCAAGATGGGTAATGACAAGGCATTTACAATGGAAATAGTAGAAGAAAACATCAATAAAGATAAAATCAGCATACTAGAAAATATTATGTATTGTTTTTTCACTGATTGTTATGTGATTTCATGTGTTATTCGGGTATACATAGAAAATACCATAATGTCATTACATATTTTTTTTATGACACAATATAACAAAATACTTTTTCATTTGTACAATACATTATTACAATATCAGAATGATGTTAAACATAATTAAAATCTAAAAAATAGGCCTCATTTTGTATCACATATCAGACTAGATTTTATTTATAAAAATAAAAATACACTACACTTGAAACGTGTAGTTTAGGACAATTCACTCTATTTGTTGCCTACCGGTGTAGCAGGAGGATTTACTCGAACATGTCCACTCCCATATGGATGTCCTGGAAATGGAATTAATTCTGCAGGTATTGGAGAAGGTCCATGTCTACTAAAAGCCTGCACAGTATTTGTGGCCATAGGTACTAATAAGATCATAAAGATCACTAGGCCAAAAATGAGCACATTGTACTTTTTCATGCCTTATGACATGATTCAATTGTTATGTAACTTTGCCACAAAGTTACCAGAACAATCTTCTGACAACATCACATGATTGTAATAACAACAAAGATAATTTCCATTACTTGAATTATCACATGAATGATATATTTTTCTAGAAAAATATTACTTTATCATTAAAGTAAATGAATCACATCAAATAACAAATGTCAAAGACATCACAATTTTTTAGCATTGAGAAACAACATAATTATGACAAGGTAAGAGAGACACTAGTATCAACAATTCTTGAAAAAACTCTGTCTGATGCAGGAATCTATCACCAAGTAATATTAGAGCTAGATAGAAAATATAACTCAAATTTACAGGATTGTTACAAACATCCTGAATATTTTAGTACAACATTAGAGAATCATCACAAAGACATGCATGACATCATAGTAACATCAATCAATAGATATCTAGAGATATTTTCTTACGAAAATTCTATTACAAAATTTTTACAGGCAATTAATCACTAATACAAAAACCAGTACAATCAAAGATAAGAAAAACATCTAAAGCATCACAGTAATTCAGAAGAAACTTATATAAAAAATATTCAGGAATTTCTAAGCAAATTCAGATAATATTTGACATACACCAAATTACATTGAATCAAAGTTGTGATGTTTGTTGGGATGACATTGATGAAATTGACATTGATACAGAAATGAATTCTAACGGCAATATCATATGTTTCAAATGCCAGTTAGAATCAGATGGTATGTAAATCTAAAATTTATGGCTGTGAAACCATCAGGATCAAATGAACTGTATTCTGTCATCGGTTCTATATTTCTAGTAATATCGTTACCATACATTTTCTCTTTTCAATTAGCTCATGCAGATTCTGGATATCCATCCATACCCGTACAGAATTTTAGCAAGTTTACATGTGTTGCAGGTGTAGGCAGTGTGATACTCACAGGATACATCATCAATGGTGATACAGCTTTTAGAATAATTTTTCTCAAGATGTTTGTGCTAGATAGTCAAGGAAATGTAATTGCAGTAGGATATGGAAACATATCAGATGTCAAACCACACGAAACAGCACCTTTTGATGCAATAGCTAGGTTTAATGGGAATTTTTCATCATGCACCATCCAAATTGATAATGCCATACCAAAATAGTTCTAATTTACAGGAAGATCATACTAGATTCTGAAACTTGTAACAAATGTGTCTCAAAATAAGACTAGAGGATAACTACATGTTATTTCTACGATTTATTTTAATAAAAAAATTTGAAATGATCAAATATTGAAGAATCGTAGTGGATTGAGTATAATTAGAATGATCTTAGACGTAGCAAGACTTGGAGCAACCAAATCGAGAATAATGCATGACACATATCTTTCATCGGAGAAGACAAGTGTTTATCTCAAATTTTTAGAACAACACCGATTACTAAGATGCGAACTTGGTAGCAAAATATATCACACAACTGAAAAAGGATTTAATATGTTAGACGAATCAAGTAATCTCAATGAATTTTTAAACAAATTAGACCCAAGATTTGCAGACATTAGTTCATCAAAAGAATTTTTTGACCAGATTAATTGAAAAAAGTACATCTTCTACAATGATGTTTTACATGGTATGACATTTCACTACAAGAATAAATCATGTTTAATAGACATAACACAATAATAAAACAGAGTATTCTATGAAAGATAGATACCAAGAAAAAAGCGCTAAATCCAATACATCGCAACAATAAATCTACTGAAAAAATAAGCAAGTGCCAGACAATAGAAATTACAAGAAAAATTCTTGAACAACATCAGGATGTTAATGATACCAAAGCGATTTTTGATAAAAAATGGTTAGTTACAATGGATGTTGAGATGTCAAAGAGTGATACAAGACAAGTGCAAATAGGCCATCACTGGAGAAATATTTGGTCATACATAAGAAAATATTTCACAGTATACAAAATATCATGCAATTTGTACAAATTATCGATAAATTAGGGATGAAGATCTAGAAGATTCTTTCATAGTATCTTAAATAAATTACCATTATATGAAAAACATGCAAGATATAGAAAAAACAGAGGTACAATTATCATCAGATGCCATATGGGAGATATGGTCCAAAGGTGAAGTTTTTGCAGGTAATGACCCAGTCTTTTGGAGAAGAGATGTGTATGGGGCCTGGATCTTTCGCTCGCATTATGAAAGAAAGGATTCTGAGTATGGATGGGTAATAGATCGCATAGAACCACTCAAAGACGGCAACATTGATACAATTTCAAATTTACGTCCGATGCAATGGGAAAACACCATACGAAAAGCAGACGGCTCAATTGAATGTCATTCCACCTCAACTGGCACACATAATGACAAACCCATCGAATTCTTTGATTAGCATTTGATCAACTTGAGATACCTCTAATCATTCAGAAATTTATAACAATAGTTTCATAGAAATACAAGATATCGCATTTGTGTAAAAAAAATATGGGTTTTGCATCACTGTATGGAGAGGAATGCTTTGTTCTAGCTGTAATGTAGAACAATTTTGTGGGAACCCATCAAAACCCACCTACGGTTTAATCAGATTAATTGTTGATAAAGTCATGGTAAGATTCTTCTATCATATCAATACAGATTATAGATTTCATAGATATTGTTTGTACAAATGAAAAATAGGTATTCAACAACAGAATTACAAATTACCACTTGAAGATATGATATATTATAACTAGTTACAGTAGAAAAAACATAATGTTATGGATACATATTACTAGTAATTTTTACATAGTGTACACTCTTAATAGTTAAATTCTACAGATCATAATTTCATATGTGCGGAATTCTCTACACGACGATATAGATAGAACTGATTTTTTAACAATGAATTTGGACAGCCGTATCCGTAATGCAATACAAGTAGCAAGAAAATTTCTAGAACAATACAATTCTCCAGTAGTATTCAAATCTGCGATTCTTGACGATACAACATGTAAAATAACAATGGATATTGGTCTAACACATGAAAAAATTGTCCAAGTCAGTGTGGATATCGCCACTTGTACAATATCAGAATATAAACAATAGACGATACCCCTACACATTAGAAAAAATTAATTTATTTTCCAAGTATTTTGTAGATCATAACATATTTTTTTCTAGAAGATTATTACTGTAAATTCATGAGCAAACTTAATGTGCTAATATTTTTGGTAAAAAACATGTCAGTTTTTTCAAAAGGTGAGAGAGTTCGTATAATAGAAGAACAAGAAAAGAATTCGAGCAATGTATACCTCATAAAAAACATCAAGAGACACAATAAAGGGGGAAGACCATTGTACCTGCTCAAACTACTTGATGAAAATCCAGTCTTGCGACTCTATTATGAAAATGAAAAATCACTTCTTGAGAGAATCCATTAAAAATTTGATCATATAGTCAATTTTGTGCCTGTAATGTAACTATCAGATTATAGAAGTTTTTGCATCAATATTGTGCCTAGAGAGGCCAGACCACCAGGTATTGGCGGAGGTCCTAACAACAAAGTTGTTGAAGAAGCAGTGTTAGATGGAGAGCTGGTGCCTACCGAGTTGATTGCAGAGACTTTGTAAGTATAAGTCAAAAGAGGAAGCAATCCAGTGTCAGAGTACGAAGTAGATATACTACCAGTATTTGATACAATTGTACTCCACGAGCCACCATTAGTTGATCTTTGAATCTCATAACCAATTATCGTCGAGCCACCATCACTTGAGGGCGCATTCCAACTAAGATTGATTGCAGAGACTTTGGTAGAAGATGCAACAAGCCCAGTAGGTGGTTGTGGCACAGTTGCACTAGAATCACCAGTTGTTGCAGATGCAGTATTTGATGGAGAGCTGGTGCCTACCGAGTTGATTGCAGATACACGATAAGTGTAAGCAGTACTTGATGATAATCCAGTATCAGAGTACGTTGTAGTAGTAGTAGAACCGGTATTTGATACAATTGTATTCCAAGTAGAGCCGTCAAGTGAACGCTCTATTTTGTATCCTGTTATTGCAGAGCCACCGTTGTCACTTGGTGCACTCCAAGATAGATTGATCTGAGATGAAGATATTGTATTGGTAGAAAGATTTGTTGGAGGTTGTGGTGCAGTTGCAGTCCCACCAACAGATACTGCAAATGCATCACCCCCGTAGATGTTTTCAGGACTTGATGCGATGACATTTCCACTTGAATCTTTTACATATATCGTTGCAGCAAGTGGAAAATCATATTTTCCAACATCAAGTGTTGCAGAACCTGCTGTTACAGATGAGCTAGTCAGAGTAGTTCCGGACGAATCAACTAGTGATACAGTTGCAGCATTTGATGGATTACCTGTGACCTGGATGCTCTCATCAGTTGTTGCATAATAATCTTTGAAGACACCATATCGCATCTGATTATAGTACGAATTCATCGTTTGTAAATAATAATCAAATGGAGCAGGCATCGCAAGTGAAAGTGTATTACTAGAATAAACCATAACACCATCCATGTATAGTTTCAGATAATTTTCACCATTTGTAATTACAGTACATTCTCTTGTGAGAGGTTGATTTGCACTGGTATCAACCCACAGGGTATCAAAGTGAGATGCCTCTACAGTATCACCATAACCATGAACAAGTGTCCAATAGGTCCCATCAGAGTTTGTTATTGCAGCACAATCAAGATAGTTTACTTGGCCACTTGTTGTCATTATTTCCAGTTGGTTTTGAAAGTCATTGTGTAGCACTGGCTGGTTTGTGGCAGTAAGTGTAGCATGAACTAGAACCGCGTTTGTATTAGGTGAAACTGCATAGTACCCAGAATAGCTGCCATCACCGAATTGTGCAGGATCGGGTCCAGGCTCTCCAATGTGTAATCCTTGAGAGTCCTTGTAAATGTCATAGGGAGTATTTTTTTCAGATACTGCAGTTCCATAATAATTCCAGTATCTGGTATCGGACAAGACTTGTTGTTTGGTTTCTGTTTGGTTATCCAATGGATCAGATGCAACAAGACCTGATTTGGTCTGGGTTATAGAATATACTGTGGAGGCATAGACTGCATGCGATAGCATCCCAAATGAGAACAACATTATGGCAGCAAAAGATATGGCAAGAAATTGTCTTGCAAATGTTTCATGTTTTCTTGTAACTAGTCTTACCAACATTATTTTTTATATCGCATAATCTATCTGGATATACTAGGAATATTCTGTAAGATTGATACATTTTTCACATCAAGAATTAATTAAAAAATATGGCCACTAAGAAAAACACGTGGCAAAACATTTTGGTGCGGTCAAGTCGGAGTTACACCGCTTCTTCTAGACTGGAAAGTCTAGCGTGCAATTACTTACACCATAACCGCATGGAATTATGTTATGATTACATTTCATAAGACTAGCCTTAGAATTATAGATAACAAGGTTCTAGTGAAAAACTAAAAAACATTTTGACTCTGTTACAAGATATCAAATAATATCGCACCATAGATTTTTTGAACTGCAAGTGCGTGACATATATTATTAAATTTGACTCACCACAGTAACAAGTAATGTTTTCAGGTAAAATTTATTGATCATACATAATAGCAAGATCGTACTAAAACAGGTTTCAATGGCATCAACGTATACTCTGAATAACATTAAACCAAGCGTATCATTCCCAAAACATCAATACCGAACTGCACTTGGCATAACTTATGATATTCTTCGAGTATGCACTGATGCAGGCACAGATGGCATAATCATATCAAAAATATCCCAAAAAGCAAATCTATCACATGATGCAGTCATGCGTAATTGTAGGAAACTCATTGATACAGGCATGATAGAAACAAACAGGATCAAAACCAAGTACATTTTTACCACTACAGAAAAGGGAGTCAAGTTTTTTTATGAACTTCAAAAATTTCAGGACACTATAAAAGAAATAAACATACGATACTAACATAATACCTAACAAACTTCTTGATAATTAGCAAATACCATTACAAAGGTCTCTTTTTTCTGAAAAACAGAGAATATATAAAAAATCTACAGATGTGTTCTTGATTTTATAGAGTGAAAAATCTTAAACGCTGCTAGGCATAAGTCTCAATCTTCCAAATATTACAACTGTTCCTACCATGACAGCCATAATTACAGCCACTATGGAAATTGGAAATTCAGGTATTGCAGGTGCACCTAGTGCATTTGAGACTTGAAGGGTACCTACTGCAGTATCAAATGCTGCAACTTGTGAATCATAATTTGCTGCAGTTGATCTATATCCAATTACAATGTAAGAAGAGTTGGTTTGAGCAATGTCATACTTTGCTTTCAATGTGTTAGTAGCACCTGAACAGTCCATAACAACTTCAGTAATACTTAGACCATTGATTGTTTTAACCAAATTAGAATCATTGTTACATGTCATGTTTTGTGACATACGTTGTGACATGAGCATAGGAGTTGGGTTTGTGCTTTTTGATTCAATGTTTATCATAAGTGAAGCAGCAGGACGTTGTCCACCTTGTTGCATGTTAAATCCACCAGGAGCTGCCATAACTGAAGTAGCTCCTGAAGTCCGTTTCATCTCAAAACCAGACCATCCATCTGGAAGTGTTATTTGAAATCCATAGTTAGAATTTACATAAGTACCATTCACAGGAGTACGCTGACCTTGAAATGAACGAGGTGTACCCGATTGAGACTGGTATTGTGCACTTGCTTGACTGGCAAATATCGAACCTATCAGAAAAACCATTGCGATAAATCCTAAAAGTTTTAAATTATTCAATATGCTTCGTTTTCTTTTGAGTATTTATCCATTAGTGAACATAGTTCTTCAATGATAATTTTTGATACGATAAAGATCAGACTAGAATTGAAAAGATTGTAAACAGACGTGATTTAGAAAGTACTAATTCGAACGTGACCTATCAGCGTATAACCTAAGATTTTCTCTTTACAAGAAAGAAACCAATGATGAACAGTGAAGCACTTAACAGAAATGAGGTCAGATTGATAACCAGATAACCAATCCACAGATGAATGGGAACGTATAGTGTAGGAATACAGAGTCCGTGAATGAAACTGTCACATGTTGGAAATCGTTTTTGAAGTGTATCTGTGACGGAGGCAGATTGACGAGTCATCACACCTACAACATACGGACATAACAACAGAACAAGTCCAATGATTGATTTTCTGTCAGTCTTTAGAATTTTTTTAAATATTGGCATCATTTCAATCAGTGGAAAATATCTGTAAAACCAGGCTTTGACAGGTCAAGATTATGCAAAGTTTCATCGGTTATCCCAATAGCAGACATAATAAAAGACAATACCAAGATTTGGTTCATTTTCAATAATCGATCCATCTCGAGATTATATAATGTGTTTGTTGACTTGTTAGCAAATAGCACATTATAACATATAGAGACCGTGGATGCAGATTTACCACTCTACATGGTTTGTTATTCCACGGTTTCTACTTGTAGTGTTTGTACATTAGGCAAATATATCAGATAGTGTGTTTAATTCAAACATACTTTCCATCATAGTCCAGATTAGTTATTTTACAATAAACAAACACAATCTTTTCTATTCAGATATACAATCAATATTGCAGATTCTCTACAAGCGGAAGTTCTAGGGGTCAATCCCTCAGAACAACCGCACTTGAATCTGATTTTTTTACATCAATCATAACTACTCCAGTCATGCTTTTTGTTAACCCAAGTAACAATGAGAACATTAGATCTTATCGTTCTTTGAATTATTTTTTTTATAGACATAATGTGCAACAACTATTAGTACGGATCCAAATATTACAACTAGAATTATCGCTGGAAATAAGATCAATCCCATATTTAGAAATTGGAATTGTGGTGATGAAACAAAAACTGTAAATTTTGCGGCATTTATAACAGTTGGAGCATCGATTCGCAACCAGATATCATAAGTCCCACCACTTGGAAAGGTATAGTTCTCGGAAAAATCCCCTCCATGTATTGTCTTTGTCTCAAATTTATGCACTATACTGTTTGGAACAGAGCTAGTATCAGAACTTAGTATCGTAATAGTTTCATTAAAGACTGGAATATGGTTACCAGTGTTTAGATCTTGAACACTAAAGTTCATGATAGATGGACTGCCTGCAGTAGGAGTTGGTGGGGCGGTCTCAAATTGTACGTGAAGACCGTCGTTTTGGTTTTTCCAATCCTGATAATTGAGCCCATAAAGATGGCCATATGATGGAAAACTAGGAACAAATGCAATGCTACAAAGCAGTACTATTTTTATGACCTTGAAAAAAGATTTTGAACTTGTTTTCATTTAATGACTTTGATATTATCATGACTTGTAATATACCATAATGGTTTTTCACACATATGTATAATCAAGAAAAACGTGTATAGGATTTTTAAGGAATCCACATTTGACATAACAAGTGAAAAAAATACCATTAATTCTACCTGTGTGTTTTTGTATTTTGGCAATTTTTGCGTCTCATGATGCAAGTGCCACGTTACCAATTCTTGAAACATCAGGTCATAGCATTTTCGGAGCCATGAATTGGCAGCCTGACGCATTAAATTCAGACTCGGAAGCCATAGGAAATTACGAAGTAGTTATCGCACCAGACACATTCAATCCTACAATAAATCAAACAACTCACATTCAATTCAAAGTCTATAATTACAATCAAGGCTATTATCGTGACAAACTAAATTATGCTGAAATGGGCGTCAATCATTTTACAATGGGGGTCAGAGTATATCATAACGATATTCTCATGGACGAGTTTTTACCACAGTATCATGACGGAAGTTCATGGACTACAAATTATACATTTACAAAATCAGGAAATTATGTATTAAAAGTAGACTTGTATGATGCCAACAAGAATAACAATGTGGTAACTTATATTTTCAACATTTCAGTGTCAAACGAATTTGGTCCAATTTTTGCATACATTGTAATTGCTGCAGTAGCAGCATTTGCCACAGTAATTATTTGGATGAGACTTGTCATGACAAAGAAAAAGCCTCAGCAAAAATAATTCATAATAAATCAAATTTTAGGTCATAACAGATACAAATCTAAAAAATGTTTCCCGATTTTTGGAAAGACGCCATGCAATTGCTACATTATAGTCAAGAAATTGCTTTAAAGGTGAATAAATTATAAAATAGAATCTAAGAGATTTCCAAAATGAGTAATGACAAATTTTTACTACCAGTTATTCTTATTGCCGTAATTTGTGCATCAATAATTGTCATAGCATATTTTTCAGCAGAGGAAGCAGAAAACATTCGTCAAATTACCATAGATCGTAGAAATGCAGATGTAGATAATTTAGCAACTATAGTAGGTACGGTAAACCCTAATCTCATCCATAAAGTAATTGAGACAAATTATTTGGGCATGCATTCGTTGGTAGTAATTTTGGATGGCTCTGGAAATATAATAACAATGACAAATGGAACAATTTTAAAAAATACTACACTGAAAGATCTAGATGTTTTCAAACAAGCTGTAGATGGAGAAACAGGAAGTAAAATTGAAACAATAGAAAATACAAAGATGTTTGTTTCATACCACCCAATCAAAACATCCACCTCAACATGGGTAATGTTAGTAATTAGATCTTACAATGATTCATTTTTGGGTTATGAGGCTGACAAAAAAGAAATAGAAATCACAATCATAATAGTAACAATACTTGTTACTATTTTTGGATTATATGCAAGAAAGGTATACAATACAACTGATAGCCTTGCTAAAAAATTAGACATTGTAAACAAGGAATTGATTCAAACAGACAAAGAAAAAGGAGAATTTGCATCAATGGTAAGCCATGACTTGAGAACTCCCATAGTAGTTATAAAAAATTATACAGAGATGTTACTAGACCCCAAAATTTATGCATCATTAAACTAAGACCAGACAAAAGCAATGCATGCAATTTCAAACAGTACAGAAAAACTTGAGGCTATGATTGACGATATCTTTGATGCTTACAAGCTTGAGATGAAGAACTTAAAATTAGAAAAAGACAAAGTCGATGTGGTAGAACTAGTCGAGCAAAGTATATTCGAATTAGAACCCCTTGCTTTAAAAAAAGAAGCGGCATTATCATCTGAAATCAATGTAAAAGGTAACATCACATGCGATCCAAAAAGAATATCTCAGGTAATTTCTAATTTGATTAAAAACGCCCTAGACTTTATACCTGAAAAAACAGGAAAGATAATCATACGTGTTGAAAAAGATGAGAATGCAAATGTGGTTTTTACGGTAGAAGATAATGGTACAGGTATTCCACCAGAGCACGTAAATGATCTCTTTAAAAAATTCTACCAGATAGGAAAAATTTCAACTAGACAACATGGTGGTAGCGGTCTTGGCTTGTCAATATGTGCGCTCTTAGTTCAAGCTCATGGTGGAAAAATTTGGTTGGATACAACATACACAAAAGGTGCATCATTCAAATTTATGCTTCCAGAAAGCAATCCATTCTAGATGTTTTAAGAGTAGAATTACACAATCTCCATACATTCAACTTTATTCGTTAATTTAGCTTTATACTGATGTTGGTACAATTATTTTGTTTATTGCTTTGAATATTTCATTTATCTCAATTGGTTTTTTAATAATCGCCTTAACTGTATCTCCCAATACATTTCTTTCAAAATGTGAACCAGATACCAAGATTATTTTTCCATTAGGATCAAATTCACGTATCTTTTCTATTGCATAAAGCCCATCATATTCAGGCATCAAATAATCCAGAAATACAAAATCAGGATGGTGCATTTTGTATAGCTCAACTGCCTCTTTACCATTGATGCCATTTGCAACCACTTGAATATCGTTCATTTGGAGCAATTCGATGAAGATTTCTCTTACGTCTGAATCGTCATCTACTACAATAGCTTTTATTTTTACACGATTACTATTAGGCGATATTTCATCAGTGGACATGAGTTACTTAGCATCAAATTATAAAATAATAGTAGCTTGTACTGGACCTACAAACAATTCATGTCATAGAGATACAAAAATAATCATGTCTATTGATAACATGATCAAAAACTACACATCAGACCATTTTAGAGACATTTTATCTCAAATATCACATACTTTGAGAGATTTTCGTTTTACTATACAGCATATTCTTTGAAAGTTTTATTGTAAAGACAGTTGGCGGAGACTGGACTGCAATTGTGCCTCCATGTTGTTCTACAATATTTTTACATATTGAAAGACCCAATCCGGTGCCAGTTTGTTTAGTTGTAAACAGAGGATCAAATATTTTTTGGACAATGGTTGCAGGGATTCCTTTACCACTATCTTCGAATTCAATTTTAACATCAGGACCAATATCTGTTATTCGTATCTTTACGTCACCATTGTCATCGGTGGCTTGAATTGCATTTAGTATAATATTTGAGAAAACCGCCTCTAGTTTTCTAGAGTCACACGTAATCAAGACATCATTGGATGGAAGATGTATTTTCACATTAGGAGGAATTAGAATAACGCTAGTTGCACTCTCCAGTATAGAACGCAATGATGTATCATGTAATACCATTTCAGTTTTTTTCACAAAATCTAGCACATCATCTATTTGGTGTGCCATACGTTGAACAGCCCTCTTAAATCTTGCAACATGTTGTAATCGTTCTTCTATTTTCATATTCGGTTTGCCTGACATTACATCCATAGTGTTTTTGATGACTGAAAGTGGGTTTCTTAGATCGTGTGCCAATCTAGCTGAAAGCTCACCTATTATGGCAAACTTTTCCGCTTTGACTAGATCCTGCGTAGTTTCATCCAGTCGTCTTGCTAGAAAGTCACGCTGTAGTGATAGTTCTTTTTCTTTTTGAGTAACATGTTCTAACTTTTCCTTTAATTCCAAACTTACTTGATTGTTATGAATTGTCTTTCGTTCAAGTTCTCGATTTGCCATTTTTAGTTCATCATTTTTCCTGTTCAGCGATGCACTGAGTTCTTGTAAAGATTTTATTCTATTTTGCAGATCTCGGTTAATTTTAGAAACTTCTTTCATTTTCGAAAAAGACTCGTTTGTAAGTAAAGTAAGGTGTTTTTCTTTTTCCATAAGTTCATTCTCAGCAGCATCTAGCTCTTTGAGTTCATCAGACACCATCCATTCATCTGACGATTTTGTGCCTGGTTTCTCGTATTCTACCGTCATGATGATTTTCACATCATAAAGGCATTAATTCTCTAGTGTGATCAGAACTAACAAACTAAACCTCCAAATCACAGAATTTCTAATCAAAAACAAACGATGTTTAGGCATCATAACATGATAGATTGTAGAGTATTTTTTACACAATTATCATTCGTACGCCATAAAATATAAAAATCACACAAAAAACCACGCATCCGGTACAGATAACCTTGTTACTGCACAAAGTGCCACAATTCTTTATATTCACTTTTAGTACCATATATCATGAATACACACGACCTGATAAGAAACAAGGGCCTGCTTGCGATAATACTCGGTGTAGCAGTAATTGCATCAGCCGGAGGATTATCTGCAGTATATGCAGACACTGGTTCTAATCAAACACAGACAATGAAACCAAAAATCTTGGGTTCAATACCATTGAACAACGAGAGCCTCACAAAGGTTACAGTCAACTTTGCAGTAGCTGCAAACACAGCAGCAACAGCACCAGGAATTACTGGTGGTAAGGTTGTCAGTGGAAACCTAATTGGAATGCAAGGTTTCTTGGTATACAGCTTTAGAGTAGTTGACAGCAAAAATCTATCCTACTCTGTAATTGTAGACCCAGGAAATGGAACAATATTGCACCAGTCACAAGGTCATGCCATCAAGTTTGGCGGCTTTGGAATTATGGGACATGGTTTTTCCATGAAGAAAGGTGGTTTCAAGCACGGTGGTGGCCAATGGGGTAAACATGCTCCAGGCAACAGCACCGCTCCTTCTGGAACACAATAAGTTCCAAATTTCTTTTTATTTTTATTATTTTTGGATATCCAGTCGTACTTGTATAACTAGAAAATCATTAGCATTCAATAATTGGCACTTGTATCTATAATATGACTAGCCTTTGCATTTTTGGTCAGGATCATATTGTTATGTTGGAAACAATGGTAAAGCATTTTTTCCAAATCAAGTCACATCCATTTCTGATGTCATTACCATAGTATCGGACTTGGGAAACCAAGTTCCAGACAAATCTTGGATGCTTTATCTTTTGGAGGCATTCAACAGAGCCCAAGTCCCAATAGAGCTAAATCTAATTTGTTCATTTAACGATGATGGTAAGTTTCATGCCATATTTGGAGGGATTAATCGATACGAGTTCAAGGTCAAACCAGTGGTAGATCACTCATACCTACGTCAAATCATCATGGAGCCATCAAAACACAGAGTTGCATATCATCTCAAGGATAATACCACAAGTGAAACAGATTCCTTCTTTTTACAAATAGACACAGATTTTTTTGATTTTTCCATAGTACAGCATTTCACAGGACTTGAATGGCACAACAGAGTTGGAGATACACCATATCCAGCAAGATTTGAAGTGGAGATATCACATTTGGCATATGGAATAAATGATGATCCTTCAGACTTGCAGTCTTTGACATATTTTCCATACAACCAGATGATACAAAATCAAGAAGGTACTGCTAAAAAATATCCAGTATCGTTTCATGACAGTAAAATCAAAAATAGTTTTATTGCATACAAAATTGGACCTAAAGAACAAAATTCTGAATTGACAGATAAATTCTAGATTACAACTTTGGATAAAATTTATTTTTTATAAAATCATGCAATATTGTTATTACTTAGGTACCATTTCCCAAGTGAGATTTGTAAAATGGTATTCCATGGTCCATTCCAGGCAACGAACCTATGGTATGCGCATGACTTGAAGTGTGCTGTGTACCACCAGTTCTAACAATATTGTTTGGTGAATAGTGGAATCCAGAATGTGAGGAATTCAGTTTACCAGCATCTTGTTTGAATGCAGAAGGCTGAAACTGGGATTGAGTTTTGTGCTGCACATACGCTTGTCTTTGCACACCTGATGACACGTGTCCATAGTCAAATGACTTGTGTACAGAGGATTGGATGTGTGTGTGTTCTACATATGGAGTTGTTCTTGTAGAGTTGGAATAGTGGTATGTTTCCAATGTTCTATGTTCCTGCACATTAGGCAACACATCATGATGAATATGTGACATCATCTGGTCTAATTTTAGACGGGCAAGATATGACACGGTTTGGTTTTCAGAGTAGAATCTGTGTGGATTATAATGATAAGAACCTGGTTGTACACCAGTTTCACTTGGCAATATACTAGTTGGATCCGTACTTGGTGACGTTACAATTGGGTCAGTAGTTGGTAATGTTGTCGGATCTGTAATTGGTAATGAAGTCTGGTTTGTAGTTGGTTGAGTATCATCACCAGTAGTTTGAGTAGAATTTTCAGATTGGTCTGGAGGTAAGATTGATGTATCATTTACAGGTGCAGAATCTACAAGATTGTCACTAGTGCCCAAGATAGGATCGGATGGCAATCCCAACCCTATAGAATTCCAAGCTGCAACTTTGTATTCCACATTGCCATCGGGAACAAGGCCTGTGTAGTTGAGACTTGTCTGTGTGCTTTCAGTATCATTAACAATAACTGTACCATTTCTTTGAATTTGATATCCAGTAATCCCATTTTGTGTTGCATTAACTGGAGCATTCCATGTAAAATATGTCAGATTATTAGAGAGTTCAGTGGCATTAAGACCAGTAGGAGAAAGCGGAACTGTCTGAGATCCGCCATCTGCAAAAGCAGGTAACAACCCAACTGTAGCAAATGTTCCCATCAAAGCCATCAGTGCAAACAATTTTGGAGATGACTTGATCATGACTCATATGAGAATAATTATGGCATTTATGGTTTGCGTATAAGTTATCTGTATACAAATGATTGGTATACAAGTTATCATTAACAATGTTCCAGAACATAGTGTCGCAATTTTTTATTAAGTGATCAACGTAATGTGAGCCATGAACACCAAAGTGTTAATTCTTTTTTCATTTACCGCACTCTTGATGTTCTCACAGTATGCTTTACCAAATTCTTTTGCAGATGACTCGGCATCAGATCTAAATGCAACTGCCGCTTCATCAGTACCGGTTCAATCAGTGTCTGATTCATCTACCCAACCTGTAGTTCAATCATCAGATGCGTCATCTGATTCATCTACTGCACCATCAGTTCCTGTCCAAGTGGCTCCAGTTCAATCAGTATCAGATTCTTCCGTTCCATCTGCAACGGATCAATCATCTGCAGCAATACAACCAGATTCAGTTGCCATCCCATCAGAATCTGCTCAAGTGCCCCCAGTTCAACAAGTATCCCAGTCATCAATTCCGCCTGTAATAGATCAATCCTCAGACGTACCATCAAATCCACCTACTCTTGTTCAAGCAGTTGCTACTCAAGTGTCTCCAGTTCAAGAAATTTCCGATACTGCTCAATCTATCTCGCCAGTAGCAAATCAATCATCTTCAGACGTATCATCAAATTCGTCTACGGTGCCATCAGTTCCAGTTCAAGTGACTCCCGTTCAACCAGTGTCTACTCCAATAGTTCCCACTACGCCAGTTCAATCAGTCCCAACTCAAGGATTCAGAGGAACCATGTCATCACATTCATCGCAAACGGTTACTGGTTGGAAATTCAATTCAACTGGAACTCAATCACATTCATCGCAGACCGCAAGCGATTGGAAGTTCAATTCAACCTCAGTTCAATCACAAGTACATAATCACATGCCAAGTGCAAGCCCTCCATCTTTACAATCAATTTCAGGACAATGGGTCAACAACAAGATAAGTGATTCGGCATTTATCCAAAACATACAGCATTTCATCAGTCTAGGAAATTATGTGCCTGGAACTCCAATTCCACAATGGGTAAAAGATAACGCCATGTTGCTATACAAGGGCCAAATTGATGAAAAGACCTTTGAAGCAGGAATACATGATTGGCTCTCAACTTATCACCAAGTGGTATACCAACCAAGAGCACCAAGTTCCACCCCACAATACCAACAATACATCTCATCTCCTGTTCCACAGTATACCAATACCGCTGTTGTACTAAATTCTGCAACTTCATACTATGGCGATGCAGTAACTGTTACTGCAACTGTTAGCGATGCAGCAGGTTCTATCTCAACTGGCACCATATCATGGAATGATGGAAGTGTTGGAGGTACGTTTAGTTCCACTACTTGTACTCTATATTCTGCAAGCTGCACTGTATCATACATCCCATCTGTGAATTCACCAAGTGTAGTAGCAATAACTGGAAACTATGAAGGAGATTCAACTCACCAATCAAGCTCAGGCTCTTCAGATCTAACTGTAAATGGAGTTCACAGTACTGTTACCACCATTGCACCAAATCCAGTAACCATATACTCTAACGACCCAGTTTCACTTACTGCTACTGTTAGCGATCCTTCAATGTCACCAAATGCACTAACTGGAACGGTATCATGGAGTGACAACGGTGCAGGCGGTTCATTTAGTGAAATGTATTGTTACACCCCATCTGAGAACTGTGAAACTTCATACACTCCAAATGCAAGTTATTCCGGCACCGTATTGATAACTGCAAACTATGGAGGAGATGATGTCCACTCGGCAAGTTCTGGAACTGCATCATTAACTTCAGAGTCATCAGTTACCCTCGCATCATATACCACGTCAAACATCCAGACTGACAAGGCATCATACAATCCAGGAAACACTGTAACCATAACTGTAAATCCAGAGGGCGCCCTAGCTGGACAAAATGTTGCAATACTTGTAACGGATCCATTATCAAATATCGTTGCATCAAGAACTGTTCAAGTGGATGCACAAGGAAACTCGGAACTTCAGATAGGTTTGTCACCTGATGCACAAGCCGGCGCTTATCAAATCACTGCAAGTGCACTTGTTAACGGCAACTACTTGAACTATCATGCACAGTTTACTGTATCATCACTTGGAATCATCCAGCCTTCCGGCATATCCATAGTATCAGCACAGCCAACTGACCAATTGGGAGACAAGACTGTTACCTCATTTAGTAAAGGAACCACCAGCTATGCCAAAGTTGTCTTGTCATCAAACTCAACCCAGACTGCTCTAGTTACTGTCAACCTTGTGGGCTCTGATGGTACCAGTCTAGGAGTAGGCTCTGTCAAGACTTCACTTGGAGCCGGAAATAGCGAAATGGAAGTATCATTTTACATACCCAGCAACGCAAGTGTTGGTACCGGCAACATTTACGTAGATACCTACACTGACTGGCCAAGCAATGGAGGAGTGCCTCTTACTGCAGAGACTTCGGATGCAATAAGTGTTGGATAAAACAAGTACACTGTAACCATAGTTCCACACAGTCACAAAACCGTCCAAGAACTATCCAGAGAAAATACAATCAATGAATCTTGTGACCTGTTTTGCTATGGTGTTCTTTTGCCTGTCTGCCATTTGGAAGGATTGCTTCACATTGTTTGCAGATTATCTCGCCACTTAGAAAATATTTTGGATTTCCCATGTCAAATGGAAAATACTCGTATGCAGTATCTTTTTCATTGAACAATTTGTGCTGCAAGGCATTCATGGTATCTAAAAAATTACCCCATCTTTTTGCATTTACCATTTCATTTGTTTTTGAAATTATTATTTTTCCTTCAAATATTTCAAAATCATTGATATGCTTTTCAATCCACAAGGGAGTTGTGTAATATATGATATCATTATTTTTTGGAGCATATTGCGGAACTCCAACAATGAACACTTGACATGCAGGCCTATCTACAGTTCCAGTTGGAAAAACATTTTCTATTCCAGAAAAAAGATCATACTGCCAATAGGGCAACCAAAATGTTCCATTGTCATCAAGTTTTTTTAGTTCATACAAATAAATTCCATGTTTCCCACATGCGCCAACACGGTCCATGTTAGAGCCCTTTGCTCTGTGTATTCCATGTAATTTTTCAGTTGAATCTATGAGAGCCTGTGTTTCCTTGTAAAAAGAACTAGAATCTATTTCTTTTTTCAATATGTGATTTAGAATAAACACTGACTAGATAATAAAGTTCGATGTGATACCATAAAACAAAAAGATGAGACTATTTACAAACCTGGAATTGTTCTAGATAGTTCTTGCCGCGTTTTTCTGGATCCATCAGAATAAAATGAGATGTCTTTTTGCCAGAACGATTATCCAGATATGTTTGAATTAGAATTATCTCTTCTTTTTTGTTTGGAAATCGAAACCATAAATCAATTGGTCGCTCCATTGCCTTGAACAATTTTAATGTAGGTTGGCCGCCTGTAGGGTTTTCAACAATCCCAAATAGTTCCGTAATGAAATTGCCCTCTTTTTTCACACATTCTATTTTGGTTAATTTCACCATTGTAACACGTCCTATCATCTTGAATTAAATTTCATTTAGCTTGTCCACACTGTACAACTTTACACTATTATCCCCACATACCAAACATGATTTTATCTGAAAATGATGACTGATAGTAAAACAGAACTTGTACACAGGACAAATGTCTTGATAATAGACGACGACCGAGACGTACGAGATGCTTTTGTAGGTTTACTCCAGATTCATAACATCAATGTAGTTGGAACTGGCTCTAATGGAAAAGAGGCATATGAAATGTATCAAAAACTACAACCAGACTTTGTGCTAATTGATGCTGCAATGCCTTTCTACGATGGATTGTATGGAATTGAAAGAATACGACAATTTGATCCTAATGCAAAAGTTATACTTGTCACTGGATCTCCTCTGAAAAATTATGACCTTAGTTATTCCCATCCAACTAGAATAGTTGAAAAGCCAATTGACATAGATGAAGTCCTAAGTGTGATATCTAAAATGAATCAGAATACCATGTCATAAATTTACCAACAAAACAAACTACCATATTAAAAATTCCCAATAGTCGTGACTTGAAAAAATAAAAAAAGAGTTAGTGTTTATGATTCACTATGTGTTGCAGTTGTTGCATTGTATCAGATGCGGCCTTGATGTCATTCCAAACAGTGCTAGATTGATTTCCTTGATATTGACTTGATCCAACTTGTGTCAATGCAGTCTGTGCATTGGCAAGATCTGTTTGTGCTTGGCTTACTAGTCCCTGAAATGAAGATGTGGTATTTTTACCAGCAAGAACATTTAGTCGGGACTGGTCTATCTGAATTGCAGTGTTTGCTGCAAAGTGTTGGTTGCTAGGAGTTTTACATCCATTGTACAAGCAAAAGCTTTGTAATGCAGCTTTGAGCTGTGTGCTGTTTTGAGCATTGACCACTGCTTGTTCAAATGCTTGAACTCCTGCATTTGCAGTGTTTATTGTCTGATTTAGTCCAGCAGTATTCATACCACGGGATGCGAGTTTACCTGCTCGGTTCTGAGCATTTGCAATATATGCACTGAACATACTTGATTTGAGATGAGCTACTTGCTGCTTTACTCCAAAGAGACAGCTTTGGTATGTTGATTGGAGTTGTTTATTGTCAGATCGTAATGTAGTGTTTACAGTCTTGCTATGTGCAATCTTGACATCGGTTTTGACATCAAGATCAGCTGTCTTTGTATCTCCATTGTAGGTATTCATATCAGTCTTGAACTGGGCAGTATTGTTGGTACTTGCATCAGATTGCATGGAACTAAAATCAGTTCCTAGTTTCGGGATGTCAGTAGTTGTTAGAGTTAATGTGGTTGTTGCGTTGTTTATTACGCTTGCAACATCGCCTAGATAGCCAGTGACATAGGTATTACGACATGTCATGGTATCAAGCTGTAGCTGCAGAGCTTGTGAAGCATAATTGCTACGTGTTTCGTTATCTGCATAAGCTGCTAGTGGTATAACCAAAAGCAGTGATGCAACAAACGCACCATATCTTAGGTGTGGCTTCATTGTGTGCTCTAGTCCTTTCTGCATATAATAGATTACGGAGCTTTGTTACTACACAAAGTTAACTAAGACACTAGTTAAATCTCAATTTTGTTTTTGCAGATATTAGAATAATTGAGATGATTGAAACTACAAGCATTATAGGCACTAGGTTTCCAAATTCTGGTATCGCTGTACTTGATGCAGAGTTTGTTCCAGATGTAGAATTTGTAGAATTGTGAGTCAATCCCACAGTAGCCATAGGATTATCAGAAGAGATTCCAAGACCAGAATAATCATCAGCAGAATTGGCACTTTGTGCATATGCTGCTTTCATAAAAGAAAAAGATTCCATTACGCTAGTGTTTTTGTTATCACTTGATAAAATCGTCAAACTAGAAATTGTTACAACTAGAAGAGATATTAGAATAGCATGCAATACGAGCCTGCGATTCATGTGGTTTGAAATCTTTTATGAATATTTAAGATTTATTGCAATCATTGTGATTCACACATACAAAAATGAATGATTATTTTACACAGTTAGGACTCAGATTCTGTAAGACTCGAGATAATCACAATGATGAAAAATCTAATCTTTCTAAATTTGAAAAAGAGTTTAGGATTGTATGTATACAGAAAGTGTTTTGCTCTGAGATAGGTTCGATATTGTCACGACCCAGTTACCAGTCTCATAAGACTGGTCAATTGAGAAAAATAATGAATATGTACCATCAGAATTTGCAATCATTGTTGTTGTGTGTGTCAATCCAGATGGACTGGTAAGAATTCCAGATACAGATGTGTTTGGCTGAGCTGTTCCAGATGCCTTTATCAAATCTCCCTTTTGGTATATCGCCTTGTCAGTTTGGGCAGTAAATGTAAAGGAATCACTTGAGCTGCCAGATCCAACAGATATGCCAAGCGATTTTGATTGTCCAAGGTTTGTCACAACAATACTCCAACTTCCTGTTTCATAGGGCTGTACAGGAGAGAAGAACATTACATAAGTTCCGTCAGACTGGATGGTAGTTGCAGTGGAATATGTCGTACCAGATGGACTGGTAAGAACTCCAGTAATTGATGAGCTTGCCTGGCCTGACCCAGACACTTGAATGAAATCACCTGAATTGTAGACTGTCTTGTCAGTTTGTGCAGTAAACCCATTAGAACTAGTAGTAGATACAGTCGTAGTCGGAGCAATAATTGTGAGAGATTGTGTGCTTGAATGCTGATCTGAAACTACTTGTACCTGGTAATTTCCAAGCGGCAATGCCGTAGAAAGTTGCATTTGGTATGACACCTTGCCAGATGAATCAGACCATGTTGTTTTGTGTAACACCACAAATCCAGTGTTGTCAAGTAATTCCACATCTACTGTTTTTTGAGGATTTGCGCCAATTGCAGTAATTTGTATGGTATCAGTCTGCAAATAATTAGACTTGTCCAAGACAACTGCAAGTGCAGATGGAGTAGGTGATTGCAGAGCAATAGGTTGTACTGTAGTATAGTTTGTTTCAAGTGTGGATAATTTTCCATTAATGTCTGCAACATTGTTCTTTAGAGTATCAAGAACGGCAAGACTGGTGCTCATTGAACCAATCTGTGAATTTATTGAATTAACTTGGGAATTTATTGAGTCAACTTGAGATTTTAGAGAATCAAGTTCTGTTGTATAATCAGGTACTTTGACCTGTTCTGGTTTTGCTTGGATCTGTGTATTTATTGTAAGGATACCATAAACTGCAGCAGATGTTGCAAGCAGAGTCAACACGCCAAGTGTAATTATTGCATAATCTCTTAGCACGGGCGTTATTTTGTTTCCAAAATATATAGGACATACTACTCTTTTATCAGTTACAAAATAACTGGACATGATTACATAAATTTTGGAGATGCAAAGAGACTAGATTTTAAATTTGACTCATCATAGTAACAAGTAATATTTTTAGATAAAATTTTTCCGTCATAGATAATATCAAGAGTGTAGTAGAACAAGTTTCAATTACACCGCCATGTGATTTTCATAATTTTATGGTACATTAACACAAACGACTTTATAACAAAATGGAATTAAATGACCTAATGCAAATACCGTTCGGGCTTATAATTTTAATTGGATGCCTATTAATTGGAATTTACATAGTAAGCGACTACCTAGTACCAAATGTGATTTGCAAAATTATCCCTCGTACTGGTATCAAATCACAAATGGGCGAATACAATTCAAACATACTCGGTGAAATATGTTCTGGAATAGGATAGGATTACACTGTACCAAACAATAAACAAGTAGAAATTCATGCATCTTCCCTTATTGACAAAGTTGGAATGAAGAAAGACTCTTATGATAAATGGCTGTTTTCAAAAGGGTGCCCCAAGCTACAATAGAGACCAACTTTGGGAATATTATTTTTGAGCTATTACCAAATTATGCTCCTGAGACAGTAAAGAATTTTGTCAAACTAACCAAGTCCAATTTTTATGATGGCATACTTTTCCACAGGATAATACCTGGATTCATGATTCAAGGAGGAGACCCAAATACAAAACAACCAGACAAAAACAGTTGGGGGATGGGAGGACCTGGATACAGCATAAGGGCAGAATTTAATTCCAAACCCCACATAAGAGGCGTTGTCTCCATGGCAAGGTCTGATGACCCAAACAGTGCAGGTTCACAATTTTTCATCGTGACAGGAGACAGCACATTCCTTGATGGTCAATATACAGCATTTGGCGAGGTAAAGAGCGGCATGGAAGTTGCCGACGCAATAGGCCATCTTCCAAGAGGTAAGAATGACTGCCCCAATCAAGAGGCCAAAATACTACGCATTACGATTTCAGAGTAGATACAAAACTCTTTTCTACATTTTTTATTACAAACAATTACAATCTAGCTAAAAGATGATTATAATTTAGAAACATCTCTTTCAATTTTTTTACCTTCCTTGTCCACAAAATAGTAGGTATCATGGCCATCATTTTCAAAATGTAATGTAAAGCTCTCATCTAAATCATCTAATGTATCGCCTCGGACTTGATATCCACATTCGACACAAATTCCCCGCATATCCCTAGCCATATTATTTTATTTTATCATTTCTTATTATTAAACAAGATCTCTATGTTTTCAATAATGATGACAATATATGATGATAGACCAAATTCCAGGGGCTAAAGGTCTGAACATGGTTACCTGGATTCTAATAGATGATATTTTTTAAGACAAAATAGAACACTAATTAGCATTACAATTCCATAAACTACAAAGAGCAGAGGAAGTAGCTCTAATTTCTTTGGAGTTAACATATCCTTTTGTATTACAAAGTAAGAGATTATTGAAAAAATGGTTGTAATAACAAAAATTCTAATCACGAGTTCTTTGACAATGCCCATCTAGCTATCTTTCCTTGTGTTCCGAATTAAGGTTATCCACTTGTTATTTCCACCTATTGACTCGGCATACCTTGCTAGTAGTCCCATCCAAAGTCATAGCCACAAAACTTTCTTTCCTTAATTTTTCATTCAATCCAGTATCAGAATAACGATTTGTGAATATTGGCTTTGATTTTGCCTCTTAATTCATCTGTGATGTCTTCGGGTTTCATGCCGTGATCATTTTTTGCATGAGCCGCACATTGTGACAAGATCTCATCTTCTGTTTTTCCTTTGGCTACAAAATCACATTTGAATCCAACATCTTTGCATTTAAATTTTAACATAATTGGTTTTACTTTATTGTCATTATAAGCATGTTGATAAATCCGCAATTGGAGATTACATGGTTATTATCTCACTCACCAAAATTAATTGCAAGTGCAATGAAGATGAATAAACATATTATTCAATATACATCGATCAAATTTTCAACCTTAATTTCCATTGTAATACATAATATGTTTTAGACAATAATCTGTTTAACTACTATTAGATTGTGTTTGTTTGTTGAACCATACTTCTTTACCTAGAACAAATATGTAATTCATCCTAGGTGCTTCTCCAAAATAATTCACTTTTTGCTCTCCAATCTTCTTTGCACCTAAACGAGCAATAGCTATTTGGGAACGAAGATTATTGATGCCAATTTGAAAACATACTTGATCTACATATTGAAAAATATAGTCAAGCATTAATTTTTTGACTGCAGAATTGATGCCTTTTCCCCAGTATTTTGTGGCGTAAAAGGTATAACCTATCAAAATGCTGTTTTCCTTTTCGTTGTAATCATAAAATCGTGTACTGCCTATAATTTTCCCATTTGATTTGTCTACAATCTTAAAAGCGCCATTACTTTGAATGCCTCCATCAAAGAAAATTCGGAAGACATCTTTTTTCCAACGGTCTTTGTTTGGATGTTGTTCCCATATTTTGGGGTCTGATGCAACTAGATACAAGTCTTCAAAATCATTTTCTTGTAATGGATAGAGAATTGTTTTGTCATTTTCTAATAGGGGTTGAAAATTGAATTTCATTGTTTGATCATGTTTAATTCCGTTTTATATCAATTGTAGTAAAAACAGTCACAATTTCTCAGTTGGCTTGAATTTGACTTGAAGTCGTTTGTAAGTCCTGTGAGACTCGATACAAAATTAAAGCGGGCCCGGGGGTTCTCTTGCTGACAGTCAGTACGAGTCCGGGACATTTTGTGAAAATAATTTGACAGAAAATGTGCAGTAAGCTAATTGGAGTAGCTGCAAAACTCCTTTCCTTAATTTTTTATTTGTTAATTATTCAGTACCTAGTTTGAGCGTATTATTGATATTACAGATTTAAGTTTAGTTTTCTCTCCCAATTTCAATTGAATAAGTGCAGTATACGATCCAGTCTTGGGACATTTTATTTTCAAATGTGAAGAACGAATATTCTCTTCGGAGTATAATTTTTCAGGAGTTAGCTCTAAGTCATATTGAGAGGATATTGGATTTTCAGATACATCAATGTCATAATTACTCAATGATGATTCAATATCAATTTTTACCACATCATCTTTATGCGCATCAAAATTATAAAATGCCATCGAATTATTACTAGTTTGAATCGATTCTTCGTCCCATATTATTACAACATTTTGTTCTAAGAGTGGCTCTAGTTGCAAGTTTATGTCAACATTTGCTTTATCCTTGTGCATGGTTTTGATTAATAAATACAATATTGCATCACTTTCTGATCGAAAATGAAAATTATATCTCACAACATCAATTGATTCTATTATACCACGATACATTTTATTAGCTTCAAAAAGTTCTTTATTTTTCACATCTACCAATCCAACTTCAATCACATTATCAGATGCTACATATCCAGTTATCATAGAATTTTTGATTGTATGTATTTCATAAAGTAAATAATTTTCTCCACTTTCTATAACAGATTTTTCTTTCAACAATGATATAGATTCAGTTAATATCTCACTATCAGTTGAAATCTTAGCCTGTATTTTTGGAATTACTTTCAAGGTTTTCTTAAATATGGAATTGATAGCATTTTCAAGATCAACTTCAAGTTTTGTTGCTCCACGTGGAGTAAATTCATATACAATTACCCGTAGATGTCGTAAATCAAAAGGCACATCACTAAGTTTCTGAGTAAGAAGTACGACTTCTTTACCCAGAGTGTGTGCAATTCCAGTCTCATAGAAAACATTAGGGTTTTTTCCAGTAAGATCTGAAATAATTATTCGTGCTTTGTTAATAGAATTCCATATATCTTCAATTATTGGATTAGTGGAATAAATATCGTCTGCCCTTACACATTGTAACTGATTTTTTTCTACAATTTTTTTAATAGAATCAACATATAGTTCATCAAATTTCTGTGAAAATGGCATTAATACAAAACAAAGTTTTTCGTCAACAGTACCTTCAAAAGTTCCGAATATGGGCTGATTATTCAATTAGATAGTCATTGAAGGACAGATTATTAATAGATTCAATCAGCACGTATCCCAAGAGAGTCCTGTGAGGCCTGATTACAATTTACATGATAAATTATCTGAATAAAAATGGATTGACATTTAATTATCGGAACAGAAACAAAAGATCATGGCAAACAAGACGCCTCTAGAACAAGATCAGCATGCAATAATGGTCAATAACTTTACAAAATATTTAGAAAAAAACAAGATAACGTTTAGAGTTGAATTCATCATACCAAGTGAAAAGATCCAGCCAGATAAAGCAGATGTAGTAAGTGTGAATCATAATGATATTTTTATGTTCGAGATAAAATCAGGAAACGAAATATACGTTGAGGATATTCAACAGGTTAAGAGACATATGCACCTTATGAAAAAAGCATATCCTCTTTATGACATTTCTGAGTTGTTTATTTTTAAGATTACCATGAAAGAAAAATATTTGGAATTTAAAAACCTATTTGTTGGATTAGAAGTCCTATTTTTTGACGAGAAAGAAAATACCATACAAAATGCGAATGGGAGAAATTTAGAAGAAATTTTAAAGTTAAAAGTAGGAAAATACGCAGTACTTAAAACAGTATTTAGAAGATTGATGTTACCACATCAGTAATGACATTATTTTATCAAACATCAAGACCAATTTCTATCGCAAACTAAAGTTCAAAGTGACTGTTATATGACAAAGACTGTAGTAGAAAAGAGGTGGATAAAAAAGCCCAGTAATTACAGTGACTTGTTGAACACCTGTTGGCAGGTCATGTTAGAATATAATCAGTAATCACAATATTCAATAGTTTTCAAAATTCTTATACGAGATTTGTTCAAATATGTACATTACATGTCACCCGATTTGAGAGAAATAATATTTAGAATAGAGAAGGTATTAAGAGAATTAGCATTGGCTGAAGATAAAGGGCGAAGAAAAAAGAAAGTAATAAGAAAAAAGGGAAAAAGAATAGAAAATCCCGTTAGATTAAAAAGAAAAACATCAGAAGGTAAAGTTTAATGTTAAATGAAATAATTTGAACTTCATGTCAAATGTAGAAACAGAAATCTTGGTCATTAGCATAGGTACAGTATCATCATTTGTAAGCGGATGGTTACTTCATCTATTAAATGAATTTGTTAAAAAGAAAAAAGAAATCGCATTAATTTCTAAATCATTAATTCATGAATTGACTGATGTAAAACAATATATCGAAAAACGTGAAAGACCTGCATTTAAAGTAGTAGACAAACCTGATGGAGACAATAAAACAATAAATTTCAAAGGACATTCATTATCACATTTTGCTTATGATAGCATCATCTATTCTGGTGCAATTCGTGACTTTCATGTTGACACACAATACAAACTCGCCCTCATTTATGGAAAAATAAGAAGAAGTAATTTATCAACTGAAAAAATATTTGATCTTGCATTTAGACATGAATCAGTCTCTCTTCTTCATTTAGATAATATTAAAAATTTTACAGAGAATTATGAAAAAGAACTTGACGGAATTGCTGTAAATATAACTGAAATGATAGCCATTCTTAGCCATGAGATGAACAATAAACGGGCTTCGTCAACCGAGAGGGAACACGTATAACACTACCGAAGAGGGAACAGAACCTGTTTTGAGGTTCTGTTCAGACTACGGGACACAGTTAAACCTGTTTTTTACCGGGACATGATTAAGTGTACCACGATTCAAGAGTTTCAGCTCTGAAACTGCCTACCTTTGCAATAAATCCTGATTCACTTCTTCCCCTTCCATTATCATATGAGATTTGATAGCCAATATAGAATGGATTTGTATCAAGTTGTTGCCATCGCTCCCATTTCATCACAAAATTCCCATGTTGCGTATGATTTGGTCCTAAAGTAAGATGGTGATCTTTTTCTGTTTCTTTTTGTAATTCTTCTTTTGTAAATATCTCATTTTTCCCTATGTGAATTTTTTTGATGTTATTTGCAACTCTAATGCCGTTATTTGTATAGATTAATTGTAATGTAACACTAACTATCGGAAAAGATAAGGGGATCTTTTGATACTGTTCCCACGACATATTGGAACCATTCGCATATGTTACATCAGTTGGTGTTAGTTCGCTAATTACTATCCATGGTCTAGTTCTTTCAAAATATTCATCATCTTGTTTTTTTAATTGTTCTTGGAATCTTTTTTCTTGTTTTTGTTCTGATCTTGCTACTTGCCTATTTGTAAACCATACTGAAAGGCAACCAAATACAATCGTAGAAATTGCTAATAGTAAAGTAACAGAAACAAGATTTGTATTAGTTTGATCTGCTTTATCTAATGCTCTTGCAATATCCTGTAATGCGTTAATAGCTTGATCTATTTGCAATTAAATAATTTCATTGTGTGACAAATTAAGCATATCCATTTTTATAGATCAAATAATTATGGCATAATTGTTTTAATCCAAAATTTAATAATCTTCAGAATTGAAAAATTATGAAGGGGTATTAAGAGATGGATATGCCTCTACACTTACAAATATTGCATTTACCAGATACTTTAGATGATTTTCTCGTGGTTGTAATTGTATGGTTGGACAATGTATGACCGCATCCGCCACAGCGTACTCCTTTTGTTTGACCCTGTAAACCTATTCCAACTTGCATATTTTTCAATTTACCCACTAACTAATATCTTTTATCAAATTGATGGCTTTCCTACTTAGATGATACATGGGTATTGGTACGGGACGTATTCCAAACCAGAGATAACCTGTTGATCTAATGTTATTATCTTTCAAAGCATTAAAAATTTTTTCATAAATACTTCCCTGTTTGAATACATCTCCACTATCCAAGATTCTTTTAATAGCATTCACTGTTGTAGAAATAGGTAATTTCAATCGATCAGTAGTTATTTTCTTAACTTTGTCATTGTTTGACATATGCTCTAGCAGTAAATCTTTTTCTTGTTCCAATATTTCTCGTGCCTTTTCAAATTTGAAAACAACCTTATCACGCTCTGACATAGGAGACACGCTACGATCTGCATCGTCTATTTTTACAAGTAAATCCATTTCCTTGTGACACTTAGTAAATACATGTTGTTTTATTTTTCGATTTTTGAAAAAGTCTCTACTTCTTTTTGCAGAATCACGATCTATAGCACCTAATTCCCATCCTTTTAAAATCACCTCTACATAATTATCGGGTTTTGTTTCACGAAATTTATTTTGAAAATTTTTTGTTACATTTGCTCTCGAAACCATTTCTATTATCTATCCTGATTAAACCTGATTACTAATCATCCAGTACAACCTGTTAAAAAGGATGATCGTTACAGAAGATTATTCTAGTTTTACTAGCTTGTTGAATCAGGGTTCCATTTGCCTTGTCCATTAACTATTATTCCACAAGCATCACTGGGTGTCTTACCTTCTAATGCTTGAGGTGGTCTGGTATAATTATGAAATATCTGATACCCGTCAATCAAAGGCGAGTCATCCTCTTTAATCCTCTAGCGACTTCTCACGATCTCTAAACTCACCGTTGAGTCGTTCCATTTTGTTATTGTTCATATCTCCACCATTCGTATGTGTCTCAAATGGACTGACCTTATGCCCTTTTGTGTCCAAAATTACTTCTAAATGATTACCTCAGAAATACAATTTCAAACTCTTTTAGAATTTTAATAACAGAATGACCCTTCTTGCTTATCTTGTATACGGTTCTTATAGGCTTGGTATCTACTACCGTTCTTTCCAAGAGGCCAAGATCTGTGAGACCATTTAGTATTATTGTGATAGATGCCCTACTATCCACAATATTTTTGTCAAGCGCATGCCTTAGCACGTCATTGTAATGCAGATCCCCCGTCTCTTCCACATATTTCAATATGTCATAGAAACCTTTTTTGGACATTTTCCTAAGAAATACAAGAAAATCAGCTTTTTGTTTGCTGCTCAATGGTTTAATGTTGATAGACTAGACCAAAAGTACTAAGCATACATGATAAAGTCTAGCACTACATTCTATAGTCTTAAATAAGAAATTATGGAGAACATATACATCAAAAATGAGACATGAGATATCATTCATTGTGACAATAATTCTGTTAACCTTCACAGTGTCATATGCAAACGCTCAAACATTAGAGCAACAATTGCAATCAGCTAGAGCAAAGGTTCAAGCGATACAACCATCTGATACCCATACACTAGAACAACAATTACAGTTAGCTAGAGTGAAGATTGAAACCTTACAAACAATTGAAAAATTATTAAATGCAGAACAAAATGGTCTTCATCCAGTAGGAATTGCGGCAGTAGGAATTGCGAATAACGAGAATGCTACGTCAACCTATCAAATTAATACACATGAAGTGACAGCGTATGCATCTGTAAATTCAATTAATACCAATTCTCCAATGTTGGGTGCAAGTTTACAACTCAATGTTATTTTGCATGTAAAAACAACTACAGGATCAAAAGATTATTGGTTACAAAATGTAATCCAATTTTTAGATACACAAGGAAGAGAAGCTAGAATTCTCGATAACATATGGAACGCAAACGGACCTCATGATCCATTGATTCATTGTGTTAATCTAGGGTCTAATTTTTTAAATGATACAACATGCCAACAGTTATCTTTCTATTATGAAGTCACTCCGGAATTCAAGTATCAACTTCCCTTGTCAACAACTCTGATGATAAATGAACAACCTATTCCAGGTCAAGGAGTACAAGTACGCTTCATTTACACAGGCTACGGTCTAAAACATATTTACGACCAGATTATGATTAAAGCTCCCAACATCACATCAGCATCGCTTGTAGTAACTCCACATGCCCTTACTGGCTCTGGTCAATATTATGACGCAGAATGGGTATGGGGCGGTGAGAGCAATGGTAGATCTGCATATTTTACTTCTATGAATTCTCAATTAGGATTGTTCTTTGCAGATGAAAATAATCAGTGGAAAGCATTTCCATATTATTTTCCTTATGGGCTTGATACCGCAGAGACCGCTCAAAACATACAAATAACATCTCAAGAAGGCGGAACTGCTTTCATTGGTTTAGATAATTTGGTTCCATGATCATAATTTCTATGTGCTACAATACCATTATCGGTTTTTATTGAATGTCAAAAACTGTACCTCGGTTTTAGATTGGGCAAACTCGGTTTTTTACGAGGAGCCAAAAACTGTTCACGAGTTTTTTATCGAGTAGACCTGAGTTTTGAGGGAATCAAAACTCATTCGCGAGTTTTCCATCCGAGTAGACCTCGGAGTTTCGAGGAACCAAAAATCGTTCGCGAGTTTTCCATCCTAGTAGACCTTGGAGTTTTCAAATCATGTTGTTTTCTAACATCCTAGAATTAAGCGTTAGATCACACTTTGACAAGTTATTTTTTCAAATAGAATTAGTTATGAAATGATTTGAAAATATCAAGATAATTTTCCGTGGAAACAGTCATCATAAATGATTGTCAGTAACATAGTGACCATGACAGAAAGTAGGAGGACATAGTATGAAAAGGGTAAATACTGCAAAGCATCTTGTTTTGACAGATGAGGACTGCATTGTGCAGTCTGATGTGGGAAAAAAATTGACATATGAACAAAGACAAACAATAACTGCAAAACAACACAGAATCACAAAAAAAGACAGTCTTCTTTCAAACAAGGACATACGACGCTGGTACGACAATCTAGCAAGAAGCAGCATTGTGACTGCCGATGTGAGACTACGAAAACTGAGCCTGTTCTGCGAGAACAACAAGATTACTCCAATGGAGCTAGTCGAGTTGGGACAAAAGGATTCGCGTGCAGTAGCAGACTTGATAGAAGACAGCATTACGACAATGGAAAAAAAGCACAATGCACCACAATACATCAAGGCAATTGTAACTGCGGTGAAATCGTGGCTACATCACTTTGACATTGAGGTCAAGCGAAAGATAAGAATTGCAAATGCAGACTCGACGCCTTCACTTGTAAATGAACGCGTACCAGACGAGACAGAACTAAAGGAACTGTTCAACAGGGCAAATCTGAGAACTGGTGCAATAATGGCACTGATAGGAAAAGCAGGACTGCGACCCGAGGTATTAGGAAAGCATGATGCCTCAGATGGGCTGATGATAAAGGATCTACCAGAACTGAATATAGTTCTTGGAATCGCAAGGTTTCAAGTCATTCCACCAAAGGTCATTGTCCGAAAGTCGCTATCAAAGGCAGGACACAGTTACTTTACTTTCATAACGGAAACAGGTGCAGAAAAAATACTTGCATATCTGAATGAAAGACTTGCATCAGGTGAAACACTAACTGCTGAAAGTCCGGTAATTGCACTGTCGTCAAGACTTGTAACATACCGTGGAAAACATCAAGGAAAAAAATTCATGACAACATCAGTAATAGAACAACAAGTAAGAAAATCAATGCGACCAAGGTTCACATGGAGACCATACGTGCTAAGAGCATTCTTTGACACGCAATTGCTAATTGCAGAGTCGAGAGGAAAGATTGCTCATGACTTTCGCGTCTTCTTTATGGGACACAAGGGATCCATTGAAGCAAAATACACGACAAACAAAAACATTCTTTCAAAACTTCTCATTGACGAGATGAGAGAGTCTTTTAGAAAGAGTCAGGAATTTTTAGACCTTGAAGTCACTGCAAAAAAAGAAGAAACGATCAGCACGGAAAAAATCGTAACTGTCGAAGAGTTTGAAAAATTGATCACGGAAGGCTGGTGGTATGTCGCAACCCTGCCAAATGACAAGATTTTGGTCAAAAATAGCCGGGGCTCGTAGTCACATGTAATACGGGCCCGGGGGGACTCGAACCCACGACCTGACGCTCCGCAAGCGTCCGCACTATCCAAGCTGTGCTACGGGTCCACAGATAAAATTCAACAAGGTCCCGTTATAATACATTTCAAAAACACAGAAAAAAATCTAGGCGACTTCTTTTTCAGCCTTTTTTACAAAGACATAGTTCATTATCAGGCCTGCGATGATTGCACCAACTATTGGGGCTGCCCAATACATCCAGTCATAGTCCCAGTAACCAGAAATTAGTGCAGGTCCAAAAGTTCTTGCAGGATTAACACTTGCACCTGTCAATGGTACACCTACCAAGTGTATCAAAAATATCATTCCACCTATTGCAAGACCATACATTCCTGCTGGTGCTTTTTTGTGTACTGCAGTCATGAATATTACAGTAACCAAGAAAAATGTAAGAATTGCTTCAACTGCAAATCCAGATGCAATGCTATTGTGCAAAATCGCACTAGGTCCACCCTGGGTTCCAAAGTGTACCTTGTCTCCAAGGTCAGGCAGTATTACCTTGAGTGTTGCTGCTGCAACAATTGCACCAATTAACTGGAATACAATATATGCAATTCCGTCCTTGATGTTGATTCGTTTTGTAACTAACATGGATATAGTAACTGCAGGATTGATATGACATCCTGAAACATGGCCAAACGTGTAAACCATCAATCCAATTGCTGCACCATGTGCAAGTGCTATGACAACAAGCGACGGAATTGTTAGAGTAGAGCCAAAATATGCAACTGAAAGTATGATAGATAATGGTCCAAAGAAGACAAGAGCGTATGTCCCTATTGCTTCTGCAAGCCATGCACGCGGATTAACCATCAACCACCTGACCTTGGAACATACAATATAAAACATTCGAAAACGAGCACTGTTCAGAAGATTAGATTTGGAAATAATCTAGACAAAAAATAAGTAGGGACCATACAACATACAATTCAGATGTTATCAGAAGGAGATCAAGTTCCAGATTTTGCACTAAAGGATGCAGAAGGCAAGACTGTGAAAAAATCAGATCTCAAGGGCAAAAAATATGTAGTTTATTTTTATCCAAAAGATTTCACTCCAGGATGCACAACAGAGGCTGCCGAATTTGCCCAAGATTACAAGAAATTCAAAACATCAGGAATCGAGATAATAGGAATCAGTCCAGACGACGAAGAGTCTCACAAAAAATTTGGCGAAAAAATGAAGGTACCATTCATCTTGCTTGCAGATACTGAAAAAGATGTAGCAAAGAAATTTGGCGTTTGGGGCAAGAAACAGTTCATGGGCAGAGAGTACATGGGAGTAAACAGATCAACTTTTCTTGTAGATGAAAAAGGAAAAATCCTCAAAGTTTTTGATAAAGTAAAACCTGCAGGACACGCACAACAAGTGCTAGATGCCTTTAAGAATTAGGCTTTGAATCCTGCTGGAAGTGTTGTTCTAAAGGTAGATTTTGGTTTTGGAGGTTCTGCAGCTACTTGTGGTCCAGTACTTGTCGAACTACCAGTGAACTGTTTGTCCATTGGATGATACGATAATCTTTTTCTTGTGGCAAAATACTTGTTGCCAGTATAACCTGTTGAGCTAATCTGTGCATATGCTGGTGCTACTTCACCTGCAGATGGTTCTTGTGGATGAGATGTTGTTGTTTCTGGTGCTGGTTTTGGTGCTTCTGCTGGTTTCATTCCTGCTGGAAGTGTACCATGAGTTGGACCTGATGCAGCTGGTCTTTGTTGTGGTTTTGGTTCGGGTGCAGGTGCTGGTTTTGGTGCTTCTGCTGGTTTCATTCCTGCTGGAAGTGTACCATGAGTTGGACCTGATGCTGCGGGTCTTTGTTGTGGTTTTGGTTCGTCCTCTCCAACATATGTCTCTGCGACATCAGAACCTTTTGCTTTCCACAAAGATTTCTTTTCTTGTGGTTTAGTTTCTGCTGGAAGGGTATCAGGAGTTGTACTAGTATGTGATTCATGTTGTGGTTGAGGAGCTGGAGGAGCAGTTGTGGTAACAGTTGGATTACCAGTGAACTGTTTGTCCATTGGATGATACGATAATCTTTTTCTTGTGGCAAAATACTTGTTGCCAGTATAACCTGTTGAGCTAATCTGTGCATATGCTGGTGCTACTTCACCTGCAGATGGTTCTTGTGGATGAGATGTTGTTGTTTCTGGTGCTGGTTTTGGTGCTTCTGCTGGTTTCATTCCTGCTGGAAGTGTACCATGAGTTGGACCTGATGCAGCTGGTCTTTGTTGTGGTTTTGGTTCGGGTGCAGGTGCTGGTTTTGGTGCTTCTGCTGGTTTCATTCCTGCTGGAAGTGTACCATGAGTTGGACCTGATGCAGCTGGTCTTTGTTGTGGTTTTGGTTCGGGTGCAGGTGCTGGTTTTGTTTCTGCAGGCTTGACCTGATTGGATAAATTAGCAAGCTTTGCTTCAAGCTGTGCTATCTTTGCTTCTAGTTCGGCAGTGTTAGATCCTTCTGTAACTTTTTTAGTAGAACGTGGTTTTTTTGGTTGAGATTCTTTAGACATGTAGTAGTTGTGAGATATGGCAGTTTATTTACATTTTGATCAAGTACGGATCTGCCAATTTATAGAAGTTTTATAAGAAGCAGGCACACATTTTAGGCATTGGACGATTTTGAAAGGGAATATCCAGGCTTTGACTGGAAGAATACCCCAGCATACAAGCACCCAGGCGGAAGAAACTGCCCATGCCCAAAGCACGAATACATCAGGGAGCAGATAGGTGTTGCAAAGACTGTGAGTCAGACTTCAAAAGAGCCAAGCAATATTACACTAAAGTTTTGTCCAGATCACTATAACGTATACCTCAAGGAAGTAATTCCATCCATGCCTCTCAAGTACAGAATCTTGACAAAGATTGCACTCAAGATAGGTGCAATCAAGATTGAACAATTAAAATACATGCAGTCAGACCAATGTTTTTACTGCAAATTTGGTTCTGGCGGACATGACAAGAAGAACGAACTTCCGCCAATTTTCTAAACAGGACTAATCAAGACTTTGGGTTTGTTTGGAGTGTCATGATGGCATCTCTTTCCACACAGAGGACAGGTAATCCTGTCAAGAAATATGCATTGACAGATATGTGATTTCATGTAACTATCAGCAGTTTTCGAATATTCCCCTGTTCCATTACAGAAAGAACATTGTGTGTCAAGAAGCGCAATTTTTCCCTGACCTCCACAAACTGTGCATTTTTCGTCACCCAACTTGATGGCATTTTGCGCCATAGCATAATTAAAGTTCTCTAGTGTGACACTTTTTTAAAAAACCAGTCTAAATCCAGCTACGCTTATACAATATCTCAAATCCAGTAAACATGTGCCAATTGAAGATGTGTCAGAATTTATAGAACAACTAGAAAAGGCAGGAGAACTAAAAAGGGTAAAAACCCAAGTTGATTCAAATCTCGAGGTTTCAGAAATTCTCAGCAGAGTAATGTATGCAAATGGTCCTGCCATACTTTTTGAGAACATAAAAAATTATGACACCCCAATACTTGCAAATGCATTTGGTTCAATCAAACGACTTGAAATTGGATTAGAGATGCAAGACTTTACTGAAATCGGTCAAAGAATTGTTGACATGACAAGAATGGAGATGCCAACAGGAATTTTAGATAAATTACGAAAACTTCCAGAGTTGTCAAAGATGACAGACATTGCACCCAAGCTGCAAAAAAGCGGCCCTGTCACCGAAGTAATAGATGAGACACCATCATTTGACAAGATTCCAATTTTAAAAACATGGCCAAAAGATGCAGGCAAGTTTATCACATTTGGCTTGATTGCAACAAAACATCCAGAGACTGGCGTAAGAAATCTTGGCGTGTACAGGATGCAGGTAATAGACAGCACACATGCATTCATGCACTGGCAAAAACACAAACGCGGTGCACATCATTATGATATCAAAAAAGATTCTGGAAACAAAATTGAAGCTGCAGTAATAATTGGTTCTGACCCTGCTACAGTATTTTCTGCAGTAGCTCCTGTACCAGAGGGGCTAGACAAGTACCTCTTTGCAGGAATTACAAGAAAGACAGGAATCAAGACTGTGAAATGCAAAACAGTAGACTTGGAGGTTCCGGCCAATGCAGAGATTGTACTAGAGGGATATGTGGATCCATCAGACATTAGAATGGAGGGACCATTTGGAGACCACACAGGATACTATACACCACAAGAACCGTACCCAGTGTTTACATTAACTGGAATCATGCGAAGACAAAAACCAATTTACCTTACCACCATAGTTGGCAAGCCAATCTTAGAGGATGCATACATTGGCAAAGTAATAGAGCGTTCATTTTTGCCGCTCATCAAAATGTTCCACCCAGAGGTTGTTGATTTTGCAATGCCAGCTTCAGGATGGTTCCAAGGCATGGCAATAATTTCAATCAAAAAGAGATATCCAGGACAGGCCAAAAAAGTCATGATGGGCCTATGGGGAATGGGTCAGCTTGCACTGACAAAATTCTTTGTTGTAGTAGATGAAGATGTCAATGTTCATGATTTCAATGATGTAATCTGGGCAATTACCACAAGGTCAGATGCTGCAAGGGATACTGTAATTATCAACAACACTCCAACTGATACACTTGACCCAGCATCGCCTTTTGTAAACTTGGGTTCCAAACTTGGAATTGATGCGACACAGAAAACAAGGGAAGAAGGTTTCCAAAGAGAGATTCAAGAACTTGTAAAATCAGACCCAGCCACAAAGAATCTAGTTGATTCCAAATGGTCTAGTTACGGTATCTAGTGGACTCGCACAGTATTGTAGAAATTGTCTCGTTCTTCTACTTGATAACCAATTTGCTTTACTGCTTGGATTATTTTTGCACCAGTAAGCTCAGTTGAACGTGCACCTGTACATGAGACAACCTCTTCTCCAAGAAGTGTTCCCCCAAAGTCATCTGCACCATATTGCAATGCCATTTGTGCCATGGCAACACCATTTGTAAGCCAAGAAGATTGGATGTGTGGAATCAAATCATTATACATTATTCTAGATATTGCAATCATCTTCAAGAGTTGTGTTCCCCCTGCAGGATATTGTACAGTCTCTTGTTTTTGCATCAAAGTATTATTTGGCTCAAAGCTCCATGGAATAAAGGCCATGAATCCATTTGTCTTTTCCTGCAGTTTTGCAATTTTCATAAAGTGCTCTGCAACATCATCTCTTGTTTCCACATGACCGTACATCATTGTAGCAGATGCCGGAATTCCAATGGTATGGGCTTCTTCCATTATTCTGATCCATGTATCACTTGAGATCTTTTTTGGACTGATGATTTTTTTTACTTCGTCAACTAGAATTTCTGCACCCGCACCAGGAATTGATTGCATTCCAGCTTCTTTTAGTCTTGACAAGACTTCTTTTGTGCTAGTGTGTTCAACTTTTGATATCATGTCAACTTCAGAAGCTGACAGACCATGAACTCCAACTGAAGGAAATTTTTTCCTAATTAATCTAAATGCGTCTTCAAAGTATTCAATCTTAAGAGACGGGTTATGTCCACCCTGGAACATTACCTGAGTTATGCCAAACATCTCCCAAGCCGCTTTAACTCTAGACTCTATCTTGTCAAGTGTTACAGCATAGGATTCTTCATGGCCCGGAGGTCTGTAAAATGCACAAAACTTACAATCGGTGATACACACATTTGTATAATTTAGAATCATATTGTTTACAAAAGATGAACGTCGTCCAAACTTTTTTCTTGTCAAATATCCAGCAACAAGTCCCATGAGATGAACATCAGTAGAATCCAACAGTCTCTTGCATTCTTCGATTCCAGGTCTTGTACCAATCAAAGAATTCTCTAAAATGTCACCAATTTCAGAATGATGAAGCTGTGCAGTCAGTTGGCTCAATTGACTGTGTTTTCTCTCTAGCGTATTTAATCGTTTGAGAGTAAAATGGCTGTCTTACATCGGAAAAAGTTCAGAGTATATCAAAAATTAATTTCTGGAAAATTACGAATTATCTTTTTTATAATTTCTACAGTTGTACAACTTGCAAATTCTTGTGGATTTTTCCCGCTATTTTTAAGTAGGGCACACCAACGATTAACACCAATGGTAACAGGCCACCAGATTCGAATGAATCGTATTTTACGCAATGGCAAGATGCTGTGCATACCTATGGACCATGGAATATCAAGCGGTCCACTAAAAGGAATTGAAGATCCTTATGCATTGATTTACAATTGCCAACATTTCGGTCTTACATCAGTTATCATCAACAAAGGGATTCTCAAGAACTTGCCAAAACCAACCAAGATTGGACTAGTTGTACATTTTTCAGGTAGCACTTCGTTATCCATGTCTCCAAACAGAAAGATGCTGACAGGCTCTGTTGAAGAAGCATTACGACTAGGTGCAGATGGAGTTTCACTTCACATCAACATAGGAGGAAAAGAAGAACCAGAAATGATAGAGCAACTTGGCAGGATTGCTGATGATTGTCACAAATGGAGTATGCCGCTTTTAGCAATGATGTACCCCAGAGGTGAAAACGTCAAGAATCCACACGACCCAGAAATAGTGGGCCACGTTGCAAGAATTGGAGCAGAATGTGGCGCAGACATTGTAAAAACACTTTACACTGGAGATGTGGACTCGTTTAAGAAAATAATCAAGAGCACACCAGTACCTGTTGTTATTGCAGGCGGTCCAAAGGCAAAGACAGACAAGGATATACTACAGATGACTGAAGAGGCAATGGAAGCAGGTGCCAAGGGAGTAACGTATGGAAGAAATATTTTCGAACACAAAGATCCAGGTAAGATGACTCATGCTCTTTCTGCAATAATATTTAGAAAAGAAACAGCAAAGGAAGCTGCAAAATACATTGAGCAAAAATAGAGAATTAATTATTGCCCCAAAAGTTTCAAGGGGCCAGCTTGTCAAATTTTTGTCAGAGATAGAAAAAGAAGGAATTAAAACGATAAGTCTAGACCCGGCTTTGCTCAAAGGAATCAAGACCAAAGTTTCTACTGTACACACTTCAACAAATGCAGATTATGTCATAGTTGACAAGGTTGCAAAGATCAAGGGCAAAAAGATAGGAATGAAGTTCAAGGTTCTCTCAAACGCAGACATTGAAAAAATACTCCAGTTTGCAAAGGCAGGACTAGACTTTGTCATAATAGAGGTGATGGACTGGAAGATAATTCCACTTGAGAATATCATAGCAAAGCTACACAAAATTCACACCGAAGTATTTGCAGTGGCAAATACTCCTGATGAGACCCGCAAGATGTTTTCAATATTGGAGATAGGTGTCGATGGTGTGATATTTTCAACAAATTCCATAAATGAGGTAAAAGAGACCATGGTATACCTTGGGACAAAGAACTTTGATCTAAGACCTGCCAAGATTTTGGAAATTAAAGAAGTAGGAAACGGAGAACGCGTTTGTGTCGATACTGCATCTATTTTAGGACGTGGAGAAGGAATGTTGATTGGAAGCCGTTCCAATTTCCTTTTCCTAGTGCATAATGAATCAGTTGGTTCATCATTTACTTCACCAAGACCTTTTAGAGTAAACGCAGGTGCAGTACATTGCTATACGCTATCCCCAGACGGAACAACAAATTATTTATCAGAGCTAGAGACTGGCTCAGAAGTTCTAGTAATCAATTCACATGGCAAGGCAAGACGAGCTACTGTTGGTCGCTCCAAAATAGAAAGCAGGCCAATGTTGATGATAAAAGCACAGATAGGAGATGAAGTTGGTGGCATCATTGCACAAAATGCAGAGACCATACGATTTGTGCGTCCAAATGGTCACCTAGTATCAGTTACACACCTAAAGAAAGGAGATATTGTTCTAGCATATTCCAAGCCAGCAACTGGAAGACATTTTGGCATGGAAGTAGATGACGAGTATATCGTAGAAAAATAAGTCCTAAAAAATTATTATACTCAAATATAACTAGAGTATCCATGAGTCTTCATTGTAACATATGTGTCACAGAAATAAATGAAAACGATGTAGAATCACACATCAATTCACCGAACCATCTTGAAAACAAGTCAAAAATTTCTACAACTGGCAAAGGTTTAGACAAAAGCGTAGCTGCCATGTGGCTAAAATCATTTGTCTAGAAATAACATCACAGATTAAATTCATATCAAACTGTACACTAGCAAATTTTTTTTAAAAATAAAAAAAATATATTTACTCGAATTTCTTTTTTAGCTGGATTATTTCAGCCATCTCGTCTTTGAGATGTTTTTTCAAAAGAGATTCATGTTCTCTTTTATGTCTCCAGTACAAGTTCATCATTGATTGTCTGGATCGTGCATGTTTCAATGCAGCAGTATATTTTCTGTGGCTTTTCTCAACAATTCGAAAATATGACTTGCTGTTAGAAGTAACCATATGAAGAATCTTGATTCTTAATAGATAACCTTTCCTATACAGTTAGACTAGAACAGGTGCTATAGTGATATTGGTTTTTTCCAGTTAGGAACAAGCTGCATCTTACGAAGAGACGGTTTTTCTAATGTTCTTTTTTGTGCAATTTTTACATATTTTGCAGACTTGTCAACTCCATGATATTTTCTATGAAGAAATCTTGCCATCTTGGTAGTTTGTCCACTTCCAACAAATGGATCAAGAACAATGTCTCCTGCATTACTATACAGTTGAATCAAGCGATATGGAATCTCTTCTGGAAATGCCGCAGGATGAAATTTCCTATAACTTGGAGGCATTGGAGCAATATGCCAGACAGAGTTTGCAACCTCTTTTTTCATCAAATCATCAAGTACCAGTTTACTTTTTTTGTCCTTTACATTGTGAAACGGTGGTTTTCTGAAAATTATAATCTGTTCATGCATGATGTTGGGATAATAGTATGTTGGATATGGATGCTGGACTGTAACCCTGAATCTTTTTTTTCCTCCCGTAACTTTATTCCATATTATTTCTTCAAAGAAACTCCAACCTATCTCTTTTTTTGTCAATTCAACAAGAAGTAATGCAGGTAAAGGAAGTTTATTTTTGCCTTCAATTATTTCGTTGCCTATTACAATGCAACAAAATCCACCAGGTTTTGTTACGCGATACACTTCAGAGAAGACTGTACGCATCTCTTCAAGCCATTCCTCAATAGATGTCTCAACTGTTCCACGATACCACTTTTCAGTATCTTGGTGCTCTTGATAGTTTATGGCATTGTGATAAGGCGGTGATGTAACTGTTAATGTAATTTTATTGTCAGGCAAGTGCGATAGATCTTTAGAATTAGCTACAACAATGGAATTTGGTTTCCACATTATATCCCTCAATCATTTTGATATTTAACAGTTGTAAAAATAAAAAAATTATTCGAGCATAAAATTAAATCAAAGAAAATCACCTAAAACATGTACTTGACATGTTTTAGACAATCATGCATTTTTCTGTACTTCTATCTCTATAGTTGATACATTTCTTGATCTTCCATCTAGTGATTGAAGATGTTCGGATCCTATACGAATTTGTCCTATAGAATATCCAGAGTTGTCAGTTCTTCGTGCAATTATTTGTGCAACATCTACTGCTCTGCCTATGCTAAGTCCTCTTGCCTTTATTGAGACTTTTGGGTTGTTAGCCAGTTGGATGAGCGCAGATGTTACGTATGCCATAATAGGCTTTTTTCCGATGAAGACAACGTCTTTTGCGTCATGTGATGTGTCTGAACTCATAGATACCCTCTATGGCAGTCGTTTCATAAAAGTTTCTTCCATTATCAGGCTCATACCAAACACCTACCACCTTAGACAAATCCCAAAAATATGAATAATTTTAACGACAAGTGAGAAGAATTATCAGACATCACATGATGAATAAAAAATTGAGATTCAAGTTTATTTCATTTAGACAAATGGATGCTAATCTAAATATACTAGTAGAATGTAGATGCAACTAATGTCCAACCAACAAATTAAGATCGGTTTGGTCGCATTAGCATTAGTAACCGTAATGGTTTTTGCAACAACATTACCTGCTGTAAGTGCACTGACACCAAGTACAGTGTATCCAAAATACTCACAGAAAACAGATAGAACTGCAGGAGGACAACATATTTGTGGACAAACACTATGTTCACCAGATAGCTGGTCCAAAATGAGTCAAAAACTTCTTGATGCACAACGCGATCCTAGCAAATGTAGCGACGCATTGAAGGGATGGATGTATTGTACTCAACCATCCATGAGTATGCCAAAGAATTCAACAAAGTAAGTGCCGAAAACTCATGGTAACCAAGGTCTGCGTAACAATTGCAGCGTCCAATCCTACAAAAATGTCAAGCGAGTTAAAGCATGCTCTTGCTAAATCAGACTATGCAGAACTCCGGTTAGATTTTTTAAAACCAAATCAAGTTCCTTTTTGTTTAACTCTAGTTAGAAAACATCTCAAAAGATGTGTATGTACATTACGTCCTGTCTCAGAGGGTGGAAAATTTTCAGGCAGTGAAAGAGAAAGGATCGCCATACTAAAACTGATTTCAGAGTTTGAACCATATCTTTTAGATATAGAATACAACACTTTGAAGAAAAATAAGGAATTGTCAAGATATCTTCAAAGTACAAAAACCAGAATATTGGTATCATGGCATGACTTTACAAAGACTCCAAATGAGCAGATTCTAAAATCAATGCTCAAAAAAATGTCCAAGTTTTCAAACAATATAAAAATTGTGACCACTTCAAAAACAATCGAGGATACAATACGCATTCTTTCTCTTTACAAATCATGCCCAAGAAATGTCAGTTTAATTTCTTTTGCAATGGGAGACTATGGAAGAATGTCAAGAATTTTGTGTACAAAACTCGGTAGTCCATACACCTATGTTTCCCTAGGTAAACCAGTTGCACCAGGCCAATTTAGTCTAAAAGAAATCAAGAGCATATTGTCTTTAGAGAGAAAGACTAGATAATTCAGTAAGATTTTTGCTCAAAAAATCTTTTTACAAAATTCGATTCGGCTTTTTTTATCTTTGATGAATCAGCCACTTCATGAGCCATATTTACAAGATCATTTTTGGTCAAATCAGTGATTACAGCATCTTCTTTTTCAGACTCTAAAGAGTATTCGATGTCATTTAAGACATCAATGTTTTCATCAAGTGCCTTGATGCAATCATCAAGCAGATTAGCAAAATCATCCTTGTCTTTCAATATTTCCATCAATACAGTTTACATTAATTAATTGATCTGTGACGGTGCAAAACACCAATGCTACCCTTATTATAAAAGAAACATGAAAAAGATACCGTGAACCCAAAAGTAGCTCAGAACAACATGCCACGAAATGTGGTAATTTTAGCTACAATAGTAACAATACTACTTGGCATGTTTAGGCTAGTATTATTTTTGATACTAGTGTGGGTTGCAGCTATAGTATTTATCATGATATACCAATACAGCTCAACGAGAACATCTAAAGGTAATTTTGTTTGTCTAGATTGTGCCACTTTACATCAAGACCCGGCATGTCCAAAATGTGGTTCAAGACTCAAGAAAATATATTCTCAAAGTGACAAGTACGGAATCTAAGATATTTCAAATAAAAACTCCACCATGTTCCCTAATCGCTTAAATCACGATTCATCAGGTAGAAAACAATGACCAAGACCTATGCCGTCATAGGAGACCCAATAGATCATTCATTTTCACCCGCACTACATAATGCCGCTTTTTTATTTTCAGGTCTTGATTGCACATACATTGCATACAGAATTCCAAAAGGAGAACTAGAATATGGAATTGAGGCATTAAAAAAAATCAATATTGCAGGATTCAATGTTACTATCCCTCACAAAGTTGACATGATGAAATTTCTTGACGAATCAGATGATGGATGCAAAGTGGTTGGTGCCACAAATACAATAATCAACGAAAATGGCCATTTCAAGGGCTATAACACAGATGTTGATGGATTCTTGGAACCAATAAAACAGAGAAAGATTGATTCCAAGGATTCAGATGTTTTGCTAATTGGTGCAGGAGGAGCTGCAAGAGCAATCATTGCAGGATTTGCTAAAGAAAAAATTCGTAAAATAACCATTACAAACAGGACCCGCGAGAGGGCAGAAGAGATGGTCAAGTTTGCTCAAAGTCTAGGGCTAGAATCAAACTATCTTGATCTTGAATCTGCAGGAGAAACAGTCAGCAAATACAAGTTCATAGTAAATGCCACTTCAGTTGGACTCAAAGGAATTGGATGCCCCATATCTACTAGAAACATTGGAAAAGAGTCCATAGTGTATGACATTGTCTACTTGCCAGTAGAAACTCCTTTGATTGATCAGTCAAAGAATCAAGGTGCGACCATCATATATGGGTGGGAAATGCTTCTTGCTCAAGCGATGAAGTCATTTGAGATTTGGACTGGCAAGCCTGCACCGCAGCAAGCCATGAAATTAACCCTGCTTGGGAGATTCTAGAGATGAGCAAAGTAAAAGCAAGTATGCATGGTGCAGTCTCAATTGTTAATGCCATTGCAACAGGCAAAGGTGCAACACTTGGCATATCATTAGGAATAGAGGCAATTGTAGAAACCCAGCCAGGAAAGGGAATAATATTTGATAACAAGGAATCAAACCTTAGCTCACGTCTGATACGAAATGTTGTGGAAACATCGGTTCCAAAATCAGAACTTGAAAAGAACAAGATAACAATTTTTGTAAAATCAGAAATTCCTTCAGGATATGGATTAAAGAGTTCAAGTGCAATTTCATCAGTCATATCACTTGCATGTGCAAAGATATTCAGACCCAAAGTAAGTGATCTTGACATTTTAAAAGATGGAGTACATGCATCCATCAAATCCAAGGTGAGCATAACAGGTGCCTTTGATGACGCATGTGCATGCTACTTTGGAGGATTTGTAGTAACAGACAACTCTAACATAAAAATAATAAAATCAGAAAAAGCATCTGAAGATTTGACCGCAGTAATTTTCATTCCCAAGTCCAGAAGAAGGGGCAATGTAAAAAAACTCAAGATTCTAAATGGCGTTTTCACACAAGCATGGGACCTTGCCAACAAGTCAGATTATTGGAATGCCATGACATTAAACGGCCTTGCAACATCAGCCATCTTAGGATCAGAGCCAAAAATTCTAACAGATTTGTTAGACAGTGGTGCACTTGGAGCATCAGTGTCTGGCAATGGGCCCTCAATAGCTGCCGTAGTAAAAAACGATAAAGTATCAAGCATAAAAAAAGTATTTGCCGCACAAGATGGAAGTGTCATTGTCTCTCCAATAAACAACAAAAAGGCTGAAGTTTATGAAATGTAAAGTCGAAAAATCTACTTTGTCAGGAACGATATCGTGCCCACCAAACAAGAGTTATTCTCATAGAGCCATATTTCTTGCTGCACTTGCCAATGGAAAAAGCACGCTAGAAAATGTCCTACTCTCAAGAGATACACTAGCTACAGTTAGTACATGCAAAGAATTTGGAGCAAAAATAGAAATCAAAGATTCCACTGTAACAGTTGAAAGTACAGGAGAGATAATTCCGCAGACTAGACAAATCGATGCATCAAATTCAGGCACCACCATCAGAATTGCCACAGCAATTGCTTCTCTTTCCGATAAAAAGATAACACTCACAGGGGATTCCAGTTTACAAAAAAGACCAATGCAACCACTATTAGATGCACTCACACAACTTGGTGTAGAGTGCACATCAACTGACGGTAAACCTCCTGTCACTGTAAAAGGTAGATCAGATGGTGGAGACACCCACATATCAGGTTCAATCTCTAGTCAGTTTATTTCTGCATTATTTATCTCAGGTCCAAAAATGAAAAATGGTATCACGTTAGATATAGACGGAGAGCTTGTATCAAAACCATATCTTGATTCAACCATTGCAACAATGAAAAAATTTGGTGTTACAGTTGATGCAGTATCTCCATACAAAAAATACAATATCACAAACCAAGGATACAAACCATCAGACTTTGTAGTCCCATCAGATTTTTCAAGCATGGCCCTGTTGCTTTCTGCAGCAGTGTTACTAGGAGAAGACATGTCAATTGATGCATCATTGGGAGATTTGCCACAAGGAGACAGAGAAATATTATCATACTTGGAAAGACTAGGAGTCAAGATAAACTTGGGAGAAAAAATAACGTTGACATCTCCAAAACTTCTCAATGGGGGAAGGTTTGACCTTTCAAACAATCCTGACTTGCTCCCACCAATGGCAATTCTTGCTCTAAAAACATCAAAGCCAATTGAAATTTACAATGTAAAACATGCAAGATTCAAAGAAACTGACAGGATAGCAATTTTGGCCAAAGAGCTTGCAAAGATAGGAATCATAGTAACAGAGAAGGAGGACGGATTGATTTTAGATACTCCAAGGAACCTCAAGGGTGCAGAACTAGAATCATCAGACGACCACAGACTCTTCATGGCTTTTGCCATAGCAGGCATGTTTGTTGGAAATTGCACTGTAACTGATCCTGATTCTGTCGATGTTTCATATCCAACATTTGTAGAAGATATGAGAAAGATTGGTGCAAATCTTACAATCTGAATTTTCAAATAATTGCTAGCCCGTAATTCCTAGAAGGATTATAAGCACGTAAAAGAGAATTTCATCATGTCTTCAAGTAGCATAGGACAACGTTTTGTTTTTACAAGTTTTGGTGAAAGTCATGGCAAGTGCATTGGTGCAACAGTGGATGGTTGTCCAGCAGGATTAGAAATTGCAGAAAAAGAGATTCAAGGCATGCTAGATTTACGCAAGCCCGGTCAATCAATCATCACCACCCAAAGAAAAGAGGACGACAAGGTAGAGATTCTTTCAGGAATATACAATGGACATACCACCGGAGCCCCAATTACAATGATCATCTGGAACAAGGATCAGCATTCAAAAGATTATGATAATCTCACATTAAAACCAAGACCAGGACATTCTGATTATCCAGCATTTGTAAAGTATAACGGATTCAATGACATCAGAGGTGGAGGTAGATTTTCAGGAAGACTAACAGCTACATTTGTAATGGCAGGGGCCATAGCAAGAAAATTACTTGTAAAGACACTAGGGATTGAAACTTTTTCGTATACTTGTCAGGTAGGAAGTGTAAAAATGAAAGAGCACGCTACAATGAAGATGAGAAACTCCGTATACAATAACGAAGTAAGATGTCCTGATGCTAAAATTGCAGCAAAGATGCGGGAAACAATTCTTACTGCAAGACGAAAGGGGGATTCCATAGGAGGTGTCATTGAATCATTAACAGTAAATTTGCCAGTAGGACTTGGTGAACCAATATTTGGCTCACTTGAATCAGACTTGAGCAAGGCGTTATTTTCAATTCCTGCTGTCAAGGGTGTAGAATTTGGTTCTGGCTTTCATGGTTCCACTTTGCATGGTTCTGAGAATAATGATGAATTTATTATTAAAAATGGAAAAATTCAAACTAAAACCAATAATGCAGGAGGCATACTAGGCGGAATATCCACAGGCATGCCAATTGTCTTGCGAGTTGCATTCAAACCAGCATCATCAATAGCAAAAAAACAACAAACTGTCGATCTTCATACAAAGAAACCCGCTTCTCTGATAGTTCAGGGAAGACACGACCCATGCGTAGTTCCTCGTGCACCTCCGGTAGTAGATTCACTAGTATCAGTGGTACTCGCAGACCATGCAATTAGAGCAGGCCTTATTCCGTCAGTCATCAAGTAAGAAATGTCAGACATTAACAAATTACGCGACAAGATAGACAAGATTACATTTGATATCATCAAATCACTCAAGGAAAGAAATGATGTAGCAAAAGAGATTGGAAACCTAAAAAACAATCTTGGCATTAGCGTTACAAATGAAGAAAGAGAAGATCAGCTACGCACCAGAGTACTTGAATTGTGTAAAGAGATAGACCTTGATGAAAAAACTGGAATGACAATGCTAAATTTTCTATTAAACGAATCTGTCAAGATCCAATCTGTAGACAAACAGACACACATGTCAGTATTTTTAAAAGCAAAAAAATTGGAAAAGGAAGGAAAAAAAATAATCCACATGGAAGTAGGTGAACCGGATTTTCTCCCACCAGAGATTGTACACAGTGCATTATCCGAAGTCTATTCCAAAGGATATACAAAATATGGAGACTCGAAGGGAATGTCAGACTTTAGAGAGGCACTTGCAAAATATGTTACAGAAAAATTTGGTACTAGAACATCGGCCCAGAACATCATGGTGTCACCTGGAGCACGTTTCTCAGTATTTCTTGCAATCTCTAGCCTACTTAGTCCGGGAAACGAGATCATAGTAATAGAACCAGCATGGCCCGCATACAGAGACAATGCTCTCAATTCAGGAGTCAAGGTAAGAACAATACATACAACACTTGAAAACAAGTGGGAGCCAAAAATAGATGACATCAAAAAAGTCATAAATGAAAATACCAGAATGCTAGTTCTCAATTATCCAAATAATCCAACTGGTAAGATTCTCCCAGTAGAACTACAAGACCAGATAATTGAATTGGCAATGAAAAACAACTTGTATGTACTCAGTGATGAGATTTATTCAACATATGCAAACAAACCATGGAAAAGTGTCATTACGTATGGATACAACAAATCCATAGTAACCCAGTCATTTTCAAAATCACATGCAATGACAGGCTTTAGAATTGGTTATGCAATATCAAGTCCAGAGATAATAGAAAAGATGTCAAAACTTCAGGCCCTTGCGTTAACAAATGTTTCAGAACCCATTCAATATGTAGCCATGAAAGCATTAGAGGCAGACACAGCTGGTAATACTAGAACCATCAAAAACAGGTTAGAGGCCATATTGAAGAAAGCAAAAACCATGCAATTGGACTTTGTAGAGCCAGAGGGGGCAATGTACTTGTTTGCCAAGGTAAGACAGGAGAACTTTGATTCAATAGATTTCACAAACAGACTTTTAGACATGGGTGTAGCAATAGCACCAGGAGAAGGATTTGGAAATTATCAAGGATTTATCAGAATATCAGCCTGTCAACCAGAAGATACACTTAATCAGGGAATGCAAATAATAGAGGAAAGGTTGAAGACAAAACAATGAAAAAAAAGATTGCAATAATTGGCGCAGAGGGCCAAATGGGAAAATGGTTTTCCAAGTATTTTCTTGAAAAAGATTATGACATAATAGGATACGATTCTGAGAAAGAGATTTTGAACAAGTCTGTTACAAAGGCACAATCTCTTGTTGGAGCAATCCTAACAGCAGATTACGTTATTTTATGCATTCCAGTAAAACGCACACCTGAAACAATAAGACTAATTGCAAAAGAGATGAAGCGAGACTCTTATTTGATAGACATCTCTTCTCTTAAAACAAAAACTGCAGCTGCACTTTCCAAGATACCAGACAAGGTAAATCCAATATGCATCCACCCCATGTTTGGTCCAGGAACTAAAAAGCTAAAGGGTCAAAATATAATATCAATTCCAATTCGCGATGCAAAAAAAGAGATGGCTGTTACAAAGTCATTGTTTGAAGAAGCAAATTTTGTCCAGATAGATGCAGCAGAACATGATAAAAAAATAGCAATTGTACTTGGAATGCCACATCTAGTAAACTTGGCACTTGCCAACATATTTGCAAAGGAAGAAAATTTCGCCCTAGTTGAGAAAATGGCAGGAACCACTTTCAAAGCCCAAAAACTTCTCACTACAGGTATCATGACAGAACCCCAAGAACTAATTGAAACAATAATTTCAAATCCTGAAATTCGAAGATATGCAGAAGAGTTTTGGAAAGACATTGGAAGAATGCTTATTTTAATTCAAGAGAACAAGACTGAAGAAATGATCAAGTACATCTCAAGTGCAAAGGAAAGACTAGCAAAGAATGTTGATCTTGACGAAGCATACAAAAAGCTTGTTACCATGGTAAGCGCTGTAGAAAAATAATTGAAATCTACCAAAATAGTGACATCTTTTTTAATCCAGGATGGCAAGTATCTAATTTTAAAACGAAGTAACAAAGTGAGGTCAATGAAAGATCTCTGGGCAGGTATAAGTGGAATCATAGAAGGTCATGAAGAACCGCTATACAGAGCAAAAAAAGAGATACTGGAAGAAACTGGCATTACAGAAGATCAAATTACTCTCATCAAGGCAGCATCTCAGATGAGAACAGATTCCCCCCAATACGAAAATCACGAATGGTTAATTTTTCCATTTTTATTTTCAGTCAAAGAACACAAAATAAAACTAAACTGGGAAAACTCGGAATATCAATGGATATCACCCATAGATTTGATAAAATTTGAAACAGTACCAAGTCTTGATAAAGTACTAGCCAGTCTGCTGTAACTTTTCTACTTCGTTTGTAGCAAATCTCTGCTGTGGAAGCATGATGTAAACACATGCACCTCCACACATTGTACATGGAACTGTATTTCCCTTTAGTTGTCCACTTCGTGCATGAATACGAGATGCTTCCTCTGGATCAATTGATAACGCAATTTGTTTTTCCCAGTTCAGAGTTCTTCTTGCCTCAGTCATTTCCATGTCCCACTTGATTGCTTTGTCTCGTAGCTTGACCAAGTCACCTGCATGTGCTGCAATTCTATATGCAATCAATCCTGCCTTGACTTCTTCTGCATTAGGTAATGCAAGATGTTCTGCAGGGGTGAGATAACACAATAGATCTACACCTTCACTTGCAGAGATTGCTGCACCAATTGCACTTGCAATATGATCATGTCCAGATGCAACATCTGTCACAAGGGGTCCCAGTACATAATATGGCACTTCACCAATTAGAGATTTAGCTAGTCTTACATTTGCTGCAACTTCGTTGAGTGGAACATGTCCAGGTCCTTCAACCATTACTTGAACATCTTTTTCATGTGCAATTTTAGTGAGTCGTGAGATGTTGATCATTTCTTGCACTTGGAGTTCATCATGAGAGTCAAGAATAGAACCAGGCCTTAGTGCATCTCCCAAACTAAAAGTAACATCATATTTTCTTGCAATCTCCATAAGATAGTCAAAGTGTTCATAGTATGGATTTTCCTTGTCATACTTTAGCATCCATGCAGCTGTGATAGTACCACCCTTGCTTACTATGCCAGCATGTCTTTTCACTGCAAGAATGCGTTTTGCAATATCTTTTGTTATCCCAGAATGAATTGTGGTATAATCAACTCCATCTTTTACATTACGCTCAAAAGCATTGAGAAAATCATCTTCTGTAATATCAAGAGGGTTCTTGTGTTTTTCAACCCCATAATTATATGCCTCATAGACAGGCACTGTTCCAAACGCTATTGGTGCAGCTTCTAACAGCCTTCTTCTAAATATACCAACATCTCCTCCATCGCTTAGATCCATTATAGTATCAGCATGATATTTTATTGCAACTTCAGCTTTCTTGACTTCCTCTTCCAAGTTCTGGTTTAGAGTAGAATTTCCAATGTTTACATTTACCTTAGTCTTCATTCCCTTTCCTATTCCAACCACTCGAATCTTTTGTGGTCTGAAATTGTTATGAGGAATTATTATAGAACCATTTGCAATCTTTGGGATTAGCCATTCTAGTGTTACATCTTCATCTCGTGCAACTGCCTTCATTTCATCTGTAGCAACGCCCCTTCGGGCGGAATTCATTTGTGTACTCAATTTACTATTTTTAGCCAGTAATTGGATTTAAACGTGAGTTTCTAAACCAAATATCATGAATATCTTATCCATTGCAGGCTCTGATCCTTCCTCAGGCGCAGGCATCCAAGGAGACATGAAGACATTTAATGCATTTGGAGCATACGGTCTAAGTGTAATCACTGCAGTTACAAGTCAGAATACAAGAAAATTTTTCGATGTTGTTCCAATCACACCATCTCTTGTGAAAAGTCAGATAAGATCAATTCTTGAAGATTTTCATTTAGACGCAATAAAGATAGGAATGGTTTACGACAAGCAGACAATTAGGGTAATACACTCGGAACTTGAAAAAATTAAAATTCCAATAATTCTTGATCCCATATTCAAATCTACAACAGGCGGATATCTTCAAACAGAAAATGCTTTCCTAGATTTCAAAAAATTGCTTGTTCCTCTGTCACATATTATTACTCCAAATGTACCAGAGGCTGAAAAGATTTCAGGTTTTAAGATCAAATCATTAAACGATATGAAAAATGCAGCAAAAAAAATTCAAAAAATTGGTGCAAAAAACGTCATAATAAAAGGCGGACATTTTTCTCTAGGTTCCAAAGTTGTAGATGTTCTTCTAGATAACAAAAAATTCTACATCTTTTCTCATGATAGGCTACAATTTGAGAACCATGGCGGAGGATGTACTTTTTCAGCATCTCTTTGTGCAAATATTGCAAGAGGAAAAAAACTACCAGATGCGGTAGATACAGCACGTCTTTTTACAATAGAATCAATGAAAAAGGCTGCAAAGATTGGAAAAGGTCTTGCTATAACCATGCACGCAAAAGGCGATGAGGTTGAAGAACATTTGTCAGATGCAATATCAAAATTTTGCTCAATTGGTTCCATCTACGAACACATTCCAGAATGCCAGACAAATTTTGTCTATTCATTACAAAAACCATCATCTCTAAATGACATAATGGGTCTAGAAGGAAGAATTGTCAAAACAGGAAAACATGTAACAGTTGCAGGTCATCTCAGATATGGCGGCTCTAAACATGTGGCATCAGCTGTATTTGAAATGACAAGAAAGTTTCCCACTATCAGATCTGGTATAAATCTAAAGTATGACAAAAAAACAATAAAAAATGCAATCGCAAGAGGATTAAAAGTTTCATCATATGATAGAAGTACAGAGCCATCAGGAATCAAAGAAAAGGAAGGCGGTACCGTATCATGGGGTGTCAAGACAGCAATAAAGAACAAAAAGACACCGCCAGATATTGTGTTTCATACTGGCGATTTTGGAAAAGAAGCCATGATCATAATTTTTGGAAAAAATCCAGAAGACATCCTAAGAAAGACTTTGAAGATAACAAAGTCTTTTCATCCTTCAACATAAATACCACAAATCCAGAATAATTTACATGAAAGCAGTTATTCTTGCGGGTGGTCTTGGTACAAGACTTCAGCCATATACAATATTTCTCCCAAAAGCAATGCTTCCACTTGGAGAAAAACCGCTTTTAGAGCACCTCATAGAATGGGTCAAGAAAGGAGGAGTTGACGAGTTTGTTCTGTGTGTTAGTTATCTAAGAAAGACAATTGAGGATTATTTTGAAGACGGTAGTAGATTTGGTGTAAAAATAGAATACGCAGTTGCAAATAGACCTCTTGCCACAGCAGGTCAACTAAAGACTGCAGAAGAATTCATTGATGATAGTTTTGTTTGCCTATATGGTGATTCAATATTTGATTTCAGTCTGAAGAGCATGATAGAAAGCCATCGCAGGAAAAAATCATTTGTTACAATGGGATTATCAGAATACAAAACTAAATTACAATACGGATTCATAGAAATGGATAAAGCTAACAAGGTAAACGCATGGCGCGAAAAACCAGAGGTTAAAGGAAATATCAATATTGGTTGCTACATCATGGAGCCAGGCATATTCAAATTCATACCTGCAAACAAGCCATATGGTATGGACGATGTAATACGTAGTGCAATAGCCAAGAAAAACAAGGTAAATGGACATCTCATAAAGAACGGTTTTCTTGACATAGGAGACAAGGCCTCATACAGAAGAGCGTATCAACAATACATTACACGGCTAGGTCGGATTTAGACCGAAAAACATGGCGGCCATCAAGATACGCAAATTACAAAAAAAAGATATCTTTAATGGATTTTTACTGTCTCTTGATTCTCTTAGAAAATCTAGTGACATCAAATCAGGCAAAGCCAATGCAATTTTTGACAAGATTTCAAAAAACCCACATCAGGTAATCTATGTTGCAGTTGAGAATTCAAAAGTAATAGGTTCTGCAAGTATTTTGATTGAACAAAAGTTCATTCATGATGGGGGCAAGGTAGGCCACATTGAAGATGTTGTAGTAAGAAAAGAATTTCAAGGAAAAGGAATTGGAAATAAAATAGTTACTGCACTCTTAGAATATGCTCAAAAACAGGGATGCTACAAAACGATTCTTGACTGTACAGACGAATTGATTCCATTTTATAAAAAAATGGGATTCAAGCGACATTCAAATTCAATGCGATTTGATCATCTGTCAAAAAAGTAATCTCTTTTGGGCATAGGTTTTACTCTAAACAATAATGCACCTATGACAATCACAGGGATAGAAGTTATTGAAAATATTATGGGTGAGAGAGTAAGTTCTGGTACAATGTACGCCGGTATGATTTTTGGTATGAGAGTATTAACATAAAACATTCCAACAATAGTGACTACTCCACCAGATATGAGCAAAGATCCTACCAGTCTTGAGCCATATTTTCTAGCAAGCATGAAAGAAGTTCCTCCAAGAACAATTGCAGGAGCTATACTAATCGAAATGAATTCCTTCATTTCAGAAGATGGGTCAATGTCATAAGCTGGATGTGAAAGATAGACGCTAATTGATATCAATTGTGCTACAAACATTACAAACATTCCAAAACTTGCAACTGCTATCCATTTTTCAACTGCCACAACGACTCATCTAGTAGTTCAATAAATAAACCAAATGATTGTTCTCTAAACTATTCCAACAAGATTTGCAAGTTCTTTTCTGCATGCAGAACCAAGTTCTTCGGCAGCTTTTTCAGGAGTCACCTTATTGAGAAACACACCGTATCCCCTCTCAAGTCCAGACCAAGGATCAGCTTGCGGATAAACCTCAATGTGCCAATGAATCTGTCTGTTGTTCTTCTTTTCTGGTGAAAGATGAAAGACCATGTTATATGACAAGTTCTTCATTGTATTTGCAAGCCCACCCAATGTAGCACGTAAAATTAGAGATAAATCGTTTATCTCTTTTTGAGTTATCTTGGAGAAACTTGTTATGTGTTTTTTTGGATAAATCCAGAATTCAAATGGATGCGATGGAGCCCATGGACAAAAAGCAAGAAATCCTTCGGTCTGCAATATTTGTCTTGGTCCACCAGTTTCAGTGCCAACAGTTTGACACATTGGACATATTCCTTTTTCATTTAATACCTTGTGTGCAGCTTCTGCCTCTAGTTCAATAACAGGAGGTATAGTTGAAAATGTTACAATGTTTAGATGTGCATGAGTCGTGGAACCGCCTGCTTCTTTTCCATGGTCTACATATATTGAAACATATGTCACTCCACGTTGTGTGTATAACCATCGTAGTCTATCTTGAATTACAACAAGCACGTTAGACCATTGTTCAGTAGATATGCTTGCCAGAGAATCTTTGTGTTTTTCTGATGCAACAACAACATAGTGATACCCATAAGCTGGTTCACTGTAAAGTGGTCTATCACTATAGGAATTTTCAGATGTTGTAGTAACAATAGGATTTTTACTTTCAAATACTCGAACTGACCAATTTTGAACATAGTTATCTTCAGTATCTTGTAGTCTTTGCAGCATTCCATCTTTTGCCACAAGAGAAAGCGTTGATGGATTTGTCATGGATTCATTTCCTGGGCAGTATGGACATTTTTTCGAATCAACTACAGGGTGTATTTCAGGCGATGTAATCACAAAGCGATCAATAGAATAATCCTTCCTTAAATCCCCCATACCTGCTAGATTTTGGATCTAGCAATTTAAAACCTTTGCAAAGATCGGAAATAAACGTAGATGCAGTGTCATTTTGACACAAATTGCGTCAGGATATCATTTTGATAAAAATTAAAACTTAAATTGGAAGATCAGATCGTTGAAATTGTTCATGTCTACAGCATCACTAAAACGAGATCATGATTTAATTGAAAAAGTACTAAAATCAATGTGGTCAACTATACCATTACTCAAGTCTGGAACTACCATACCAGAACCAATCCTAAATCAAGTAATTGATTTTTCAATAAATTTCACAGATGTCTGTCACCATGGAAAGGAAGAAAATTCACTATTTCCAGAACTTGAAAAGAAAGGAATGCCACGAAATTCAGGACCAATTGCAGTCATGTTGATGGAACACGAAGTTACACGAAAGATAGGAATGAGAATGGAAGCGTCTTCAAAGACATACCTGAAAAATGGAGACGCCACCCAATTGATAGTAGATATGCAAGAGTACATCAACCACGTAGTACAGCACATTTGGAAAGAAAATAACAGACTATTTGAAATGGCAGAAATGGCTCTTAGAAATGATTCAGAGCAGGTCAACAAAAGTCTTCAAGAAGTAGAAGATGCAAAGCTCTTGGAAATAGGCAAGAAAAGAGAATACTATGAAAAATTCGCAGACGAGTTTACAAAACAATTTCCACCTCAAGACTAGATTATCAAAAAATTACCAAAGGACTTTTCTAGTATACATTTCTGAGAAAAATATGAAATCCATTATGAATCAAATAACAAGTTTCTACATACAAAAAAGGATGGACCAATCTTGACTGTAAAGACTGGTGATAAGGTCAAGATAGAGTACACAGGCACTCTAGAAGATGGGACAGTTTTTGATAGTTCAGTAGAACATGGAAACCCCTTAGAGTTTGAGGTTGGCAGCGGTCACGTGATAAAGGGATTTGATGATGCGACATTGGGAATGAAAGAAGGCGAGGAAAAACAGTTCAGCATCGAGCCTACAGATGCATATGGAGAACACGACCAAACTCTAGTTCAAAAGATACCAAGAGCAGTATTTCCTCAAGATGTAGAACTTGTTCCCGGATTATTGTTTGAGGCAGGACTTCCAACAGGAGAAAAAGTACCTGCAACAATAACTGAAGTACAAGAAGGAATTGTTACAGTTGATCTAAATCACCCTCTTGCAGGAAAGAAACTTACTTTTAAGATCAAAGTGGTAGCAATAATATCTCTCTAGTTTTTTATTACATCATACAACAATATGATTTTAGAAAAACTATTTGTTGTTGCATTGTTGAATAATTTTAAAATTTAGATCGCTTAAAAAATCAAGGTTTATGTGTGATATCAGAAAACTCTGTTTTGTAGACTAATGGACAATTCTGATATCCATATGATATATGTTCTTCTTGATGGCATAGGAGATCTGCCTCATCCAGATCTTAAAGGCTCCACACCATTGAGTTATGCAAAAACTCCCAATTTGGATAAACTTGCAAAAAATGGAGCCATCGGAGAAGTAATTTCAGTCGGCAAAGGTATAGCCCCCCAATCAGACATTGCTGTTTTCAATATGCTAGGATACAAATTTGAAAATACACAATATGTTGGAAGAGGAGTCATCGAAGCAATTGGAATAGGTATTGATTTTAAAAGCGGAGACTTGGCATTACGAGGAAACTATGCAACTGTAAATGACGAGAGAATAATTACAGATAGAAGAGCAGGAAGAAATATCGAAAAAGAAGATGCCTCTGCAGTTGCACATGAAGTAGAAACAAAGATCAAGTTTTCAAATCCAAAAACATCAGTTGTTGTGGCCCCAACAGTTGGACACAGAGTAATTGTAAGAATACGATGCGATGGTGTATTTCTTACACCTGAAATAAGCAACACAGATCCAGCTTATGCAAGAATAGGAGGCATGGGAGTTGCCAAGGCAGTAGGTGATTACATGAAGGTGGAAAAATCATTGCCACTAAACGAATCCGATGGTGCCAAGCTTTCAGCGTCATTTGTAAACGAGTTCACAGACAAGTCTCTTCAAATCATGAAAGATAGTGCAGTAAATAAAAATAGAAAAGACCACGGAAAGAAAATGTTAAATTCCATATTATTACGCGATGCTGGAAACGAATTTCCAAATGTTATTCCAATAAATGACCTACACCAAATGCAGTTTTCATGTATAGTGGACATGCCAGTAGAGATTGGAATTGCAAATGTCTTGAAGATGAAATCATTTAGTGCAGGAGGTCTTACAGATTATGAAGAAAAGGCGCGTGTTGCAGCAAAAGCAATGGAGACCCAGAATGCAATATACGTACACATCAAGGGGCCAGATGAATTCGGCCATGATGGAGATGCAGTAGGCAAGATGCAAAACATAGAAGAGATAGACCAACGATTCTTTGGCACATTGCTTGCCAATATTGATACATCAAAAGTTGCAGTAGTAATATCAGGAGATCATTCCACACCATGCATAAACAAGAGCCATAGTGATGATCCAGTTCCAGTTTTAGTTTCAGGCGACTTTATCAAAAAAGATGGAACAACAAGATTTACAGAAGATCAGGCAAAGAAAGGCAAAATTGGCTTACTCATGGGAGCAGACGTGATCAAGACCGCAGTAAAAATGATCAAATCATGAATGGTCCCATGGATTTTGAAGATATCATAATTGCCACAGTTTTCTGGAACTTGTCAACATCAATTTCATGATACGTGCCAGAAACATTAGAAAACTTTTCCATGGCTCTTTTCATTATTGAAAGACAGATATCATTTTCATATTTTTCATAGTGAACTAACGCAGCTGCAACAAGGATTATTCCTTGGACAAGATCTTTTTCCTTCTCATGTGTATTTTTCCACACACCTTCAAGAACTTCGTGACATTCCCAGTATCGCTCATCATTAAAGTACTGTCTTGCTCTTTTTAGAGCATCTTCTTTTTCAATTTTTTCCTCAACAACAGGTCTTGCATCATAAAGAGATCCAATTGTTTCAAATTTTTCTACAACTACATCCAGTTCTTCTTTTTGTACAGATACATCAAACTCTAGATATTTGGTTGAAACCCTCATGTCTCTTACAATTACATTCATTTCAGAAGTTAATTGATCAGCTTTTGCAAGTAGCGTTTTGGCATCAACTGGAACATAACCTGAGTTTTTCAGGTGAACCATAAACCTGTCCACGAATTTTTTACATAATGATTTCTTAAATTGTTATCTAGAAGCAGTTAAGATTTATATGAACTATTAAAAGGACTTGGAATACATGTCAATGATTGAAGTTACCCGAGATGTAAAGAATCCCCTACTATCAAGAAGGGAAATTACGTGTAATTTCAAAGGCCTTTCTGGCAGACTCAAAAAACTAGAGGCAGTAGACATGATTTCAAAAAAATTCAATCTAGAAGGAAAAATTGTGATACCAATATTGTTGAAAAATGAAACTGGAAGACCAGTTGTATCAGGAAGTTTTTACGTGTATGAAGATGAAAAACTTGCCAAGGAACATCTCAAGACTGCAGTCTTTGCAAGAATTGAAAAAGCAAAAGGCGCAGCTGCTAAAGCAGAAGGCGAGGCACCAGCAGAACAAGCTGAAGCAAAGGAAGAGAGCAAGTAATGGCAGGTAAGAAAGGTTCTAGTCCATCAGTATACAAATACTACAAAGTTTCTGGCGACAAGGTAGAAAGAGTAAAGAAAGAATGTTCAAGATGCGGCAAGGGTGTATTCATGTCAAATCACAAAAACAGACGAAGTTGCGGCAAGTGTGGCTTTACCGAATTTAACCAATAATCAGTATAGTTGTTTTTTTCTAAGCCTAGCAGTCTTTTGTTCTATTTGATCTAATTTCTGCAACAGAGTTGTGTCAATGGTTGTGTTTGCAATTACAGATGCCGGAATCTTGGCAATGTTTGTATCCATTGTGATGTTTATAGTAGGAAGGCTCTTTTCTATCCAGAGTTTCATCACCTTGTCTTCTAGTTTATAATCTCGAAATCCCTCTGGGAATTTTTTAGTAATATGCAACAGCAAAGTTTTGTCATCAAAGACTGCTTTTGGTTCAGACAATCTAGCAGAGTCAGAATAGCTACTCTCAAAAAGATTGCCACTTAGTTCATCAGAGACGATATCCATCTTGGATACTTTTCGTATCAATTCCAAATAGTGTAGAAATTCATGTGCAAGAATAGCATGTATTGTGCCCTTTAGACCATATGCAACAAGTGGAGCAGTGATTTGTATTATGATGTTTAGTTTATCGTTAGAAACAACAGGAATTGTTCTTGCAAATAATATTCCATAATCAAAAGAGCCGGCAGACGGATGAGATACAACTACAGCAGGTTCCACATATGCAAGCGGAAAATTAATTCCAGATGCTTTTTCTATTCGTTGTATTCCAGACAAGGCAACTTCGAATCGCTTTACTACTAACGCGTAAACTTTATCAGGAATCAATCCATTTTTGTGGGCTTCGTGTACTCTGAGTAAAGGATCCAATCCAACAAGATTGAATTTGACGATAATAAAAGTTTGACACAAAAAGATAGATTTCAAATAGTTTTGTTGCAATCAACAGATTCGATCAGAATTGTTACAATTACGCAGAAAATTCAGTCATTAGACACTATTTTATGAAAATCAAATGTTGTGCACTTGCATGCATTTTCAAGCAACATGCTTATGTTTGGTTCCACATTATTTCCAGTTACAAGTCTCTTCAGAGGTATTCCACCATCCAATGTCATCAAGAGAGTAAATGATTTTGTATCCAGTTTTTTTACCTTGATATCATAGATTTTTTTTTGATTCTTCCATGGTAAATTTTCACTTATCACAATAGGCATGTCTTTTAGACCTTCCAGCACATTTAATGCATCAGGGATTAGGTCTTTTTCAGTTGTTATTTCCAGTATGACATCTGTCTTGAATTTTATTTGATCATTTGGAATCTTTGAAACAGTTCGTAAATTAAGAATTGAGACACCATCAAGTTTTACCTTTTTGGGCAGTATTACTTTTCTTTTGTGTGGGTTTATCATCTTGACAAAAAACGGCCTTCCATTTCCAAGAACAAGACTTGATTGGTCTTCACTTCCTATCCAAGTTATTTTGGCTTGTTGAGCACCAAATTTTTCAAACAGAAATTTGGCAATGTGACCTTCCACACTATTGTATTCAGATATTCCATGAAAGTCACAAACAAAGCACCCCTTTCCATCACATCTGTTGCAAGAGACTTGTTTTTGTGGAATTCCTCTTGTTTCTTTTGTATACCTCCCCTGCAAGAATAGTGCTTTGGGTTTTATGTCACATTGATCTTTTTTGAAATCAATTGTAAATACAATGTCAGGGCTTTGATAGTCAACCTTGGTTCTGGTTTTTTTGCCAAATTGTTTTCCCATCTCTCTTGTTACATCGCTTTTTATTCCTGCAATGCCTCTGAGTTTGAATTTAGAGCGTATGATATCATCTCTATCCAAAATAGAAGGCTTGAGGATTGCACCAATAAGAAACGTAGAAAACTCGTATTCTTTTGACATGTCAAGAATTTTGTTCAAAAATGTATCAAGTCCTGGCATGAGATTCTTGCAGAGATAACATGATTTTGGTTTACTTTGTTTTGTAATTTTTCTAATTTTCTCTCCAAGATTTTTGTGAGAGACCAATCGCAATTTACTTGCAAACATTCGTCCAAGACAATAATCACAGAGTCGATACTCTTTCAAAATTTGTCTAGTCTCTTCAATCACTATATCCATCTTGGTTTTTTTCAACAGTGCATCAAGTAACCAAAGAAGGTGTTTTAATTCTAATTATGTCATCTACCAAGGATATAGTCTTCTGGAAGACTCCTTGTCTGAAACACTGATGGCTTTTGTCGGACATGTTTGTGCTGCATCAAGTATTTTTTCAGAACTTGCTCCAGATTCATCAATTACCCTAGATTTTGGGTTCACCTTGACATTTTTTTCCACTCTAAATACAGATGGCACAATGGTTTCACAGCTACAGCATGCTATACACTTACTAGGATCAACATTTACAGAAACTGAGATATCAGTTTCAACACGTATAGGATCCGTTTCAGGTTTTGTCTCAGACCTTACTTTGTCGTAATAATCCCAGAAAGTTTTTTCATAGCGTGTCCAGAAATCCTGATATTCATTTTCAGCATATCCAGTATGCTTGGTCCAATCTTCATTTGGATTCCTATCAGATTTTCTTGCACCCCAAGAATATTTCCCAGAATAAAATCCAGAATTATTCCTTGAATCCTTGTCAACATATTTTTCAGAGGCTTTTGCTACACGACTCTTGTATTCTGCACGAAGTGTTTGATATGCCTCAGTTATTGCTTTGAATTTTTTGCTTTCTTGGTCTGAAGAATTCTTGTCAGGATGATATTGTAAAGCTAGTTTTCGGTAGGCAGATTTTATGTCCTTTATTGAAACTCCTTCCTGAATGCCCAGTACCTGATAACACTGATAGGTGTTCAACAAGATGTTTTAGGCTATACAGTTCAAGATATTTAGACACATCTGAAGAAATGACTAGCCCAATCCCATTTTTCTAAGCATACCTTGCATCTGACGTCCTTTGGAAGCTTTCATCATGGTTTTTGAGTTTTTGTATGCTTTGAGAAGTTCTTTTACTTCGTGTTCTGGCCAACCAGAACCTCTTGCTATTCTTTTCACTCTAGATGCATTTATCAAATCAGGATCAGATTTTTCGTCCTTTGTCATAGACTGGATGATATAACGCCATTTCTCCATGCGTTGTTCCTGTTGTTCAACTTGATCTTCTTTTACCATTCCAGAAAAGCCAGGCATGTTTTCTAAAATATTACGCAACCCTCCAGCTTTTGTCGCTTCTTCAATTTGAAAATAGAAATCTTCCATGTTCATTTTGCCATGTGAAATTCTTTTCAGTCTATCTTCATTGCCTTCAGTCTCCAGTCTTTTTGCCATATCAAGTAATGCCTGAATATCACCCATGCCAAGCATCCTTCCAACAAATCTAGTAGGAGAAAATTTTTCAAGATCATCAATTCGTTCGCCTGTTCCAATGTACATTATTTGTGCACCAGTAGCAGCAGCTGCTGCAAGTGCACCTCCACCTTTTGCACTGCTGTCTAATTTTGTTATTATTATTCCCCCTACTGGAACGGTCTTGTGAAACGCTTCTGCTTGATTATAGCACTGCTGACCAATTGTTCCATCGATTATCAATAACGCAAGATCAGGATTTGCAACAGCGCCAATTCGAGTCATTTCTTCAAGAAGATCTTTTTCTTCCTTGTGTCTTCCTGCTGTATCTATTAGAATAATATCAAAATTTTGTCCTTCAAAATGCTTTAGACCATTTTTTACTATATCAGGTGAGTCTTTGTTTCCTTCTTCGCCATATACCTCTACGTTTGTTTTCTCACACATTGTTTTGAGTTGCGTGAGTGCACCAGGTCTATACGTATCAGCACCAACAACTGCAACTCTATACCCCTGTCTGGTCAAAAGTTTTGCAAGTTTTGAAGTCACCGTAGTCTTTCCACTACCTTGTATTCCAAGCATCAAAACCTTGTTTACTTTACCAGGCTGGAACACATATTGTTCTTCAGTGCCAAGCAGTTTTGAAAGCTCTTCATATAGAATCTTTACAATGTGATCTTTTCTAGACAGCCCTGGTGGAGGAGTCTCCTTGATTGACCTCTCCTCAAGATTCTTTGTTATTTGAAAAACAAGTTTTACATTTACATCTGATTGTAATAACGCTCTTTGGATGTCTTTTGAGAGTTCCTTGATTAGACCTTCATCAACTGCAGAAGAGTTTACTATTTTCTTTAGTGCAGCTCTAAGACCAGTCTTTAAGCCATCTAGCATTACTTTTCTAAAACGGCCTCGGTTATTTCAAATCTTCCTCTATAACCATCCCAGATCTTGTTTGCTTTTACTATTTTAATTGGAGAATAAAATAATGGACAGTTAACCACAAAGGTTTCAGCCTCCCCGCCCTCAAAAGTCAGGTTAAAACCGTATTTGGTAGATAATTTTTCAAGTCTTTCCACATCATTTCTGGTCATCTCTTTTCCCAGCCACGTTTGATCCAATCCTGCAGATGTTACACTTGTTACAATGAATTTGAATTTAGATTCTAGCAATTCTTGTAAATAGTTTTTTTGATCAATATGCCATAGTGGTGATATTATTTTTAGATCTAAATTATTTCCAATCTTATCAAAACGCGTTTTCTGATAATCACTAAACAGTCCACCATGAACAATCCCATCTATTCCAAAATCCTTTTTTGCTTTCTCCAGTAAATTTTGTAATGCATCAAGTTCAACTTTAGGATCGGTTGTATTAATTTGAGATATAATTTGTGGTATTTTCATTGCTTTGGCCTGCAATGATGTAGATGCAATGTTTGGATAATGCAACAAATGGCTTTCTTCAGATTGTGGAAATATAGAAACAAGGCATTCAATGTCATGACCCTCGTTTCTGGCTCGATATACAGCATAGGTACTGTCTTTTCCACCTGAAAAAAGAGATGCCAGTTTCAATTCAAGTTCACAACATATCTAATCAATTAATTTTTTTCGAGCTCAGTTACATGTTTTAGACAGTTTTGGCACAGTGTAAGGTTATCCTTCATGGTTGTCTCCACATTAGATGCCAAGCAAACATGGCACATGCCTTTCATATTTCATCTATACATGTTGTATCGTATAACTAGTGCTACTATTGAAAAGCCTAAAAGATGCTTCAATACTCATAATCGTCATCATAAAGTCAGTTGGCTTTTCTAGTCATCATCAGCATCTGGATTAACTTTTGATTCTTACTATAATAGTTCTATCCATTACTTTCCAGTATTCAACATCAACGCCTTGCAAAACTTTTTCCTTTATTTCATCTTCAATTTGTTGTGCATCAAAGACTTCAAACGATTCAGAGTCCATGATTTGTACGCTGGTTGGAGTTTTTGAAATTATAGAACCCACTCTTTTATCAATGAGAGGAACTTGAACTTGAGCGCTTACAGGTGAGACATGAGAATATTTTTTCTTGTCAAATATTCCAACTCCCACAATTCTTGCTTTTGCTGCACCGTGTTTTCCCGGTTTACTTGTATCATATTCAACTATTTTACATGGTTCTTCATTTGGACCACTTACTGGAAGCAATATGTAGGAACCAATTTTTAGTGCACCAAGCTCAGATGGCTTACTCATCACCAAAACAGAATTTAGCAGAGTATATAACTTTTCTATTATCAGATTTGCAATTTGATCTCGTGAAATGAATTTGCCAAAAACTCTATTTCAGTCTCTCAATTACGGACAGGTTAAGAAGACTGGTCATTCCAATTCCTTTTCTTTGTACTTCTTTTCTTGTTTTTTCGCAATACTTGTGATCAGCTTGATGTTTATTGTCACTTGTCACTTCAAGAACTATGAGATTTCCTTCATATGGAAAAGTGAATTTTTGAATCTGGCTAGTGGATAATTTAAGATTTCCAAGTTCTGCCCTTCTGACTCGATGACGTTTTGCTACAATGAAACTAAGATCTGATATATCAGACATGGTATCTCCATGTTCAAGATAGTATATTGAAACAAGATTGAGACTATCACCAGTTAGTCTCTCAAATAATTCATCATTTTGTGTAAACACAAATGTCGGAGTGGATAGATTACATTTTTCAACTTCAGTCATTACTTGTGAGCGATCCTTGAATCTAGCAAGAAGATATGTATTAGAGTGAGATGGAAAATATGCACGACCATCTTCTGAAAATGTAGCAGTTACAAAATACATGTCATTGATAAAAGCAGATTTTTGGAAACTATTTCTCAGAGTAGCGAAATCATTATTTTGTAAATATGGTACACAAACGTATCCTCCTTCAGATGTAGCCCCCGACACAGTATCGAGACTTTCTTTCCTGTTTATATGTAATTTGATCAATCAAAAATTTAGCATATGGCCTGAAAATTTTTTAAAAAAATTGAATTATCGATAGTTATTTAATACGAAAAAACTGCGTGAGAAACAGTCCCACGCTAGCTCAGCCTGGTAGAGCTTCCGGCTGTAGTGGTTGGCCAGCGGCTAACCGTAATCCAGCCTATCAGGCTTACAGAAACCGGGTTGTCGCAGGTTCAAATCCTGCGCGTGGGACCATATCATAAACTTCAAAAAGTAAGCTGTTCAGATACAAATCATGTCAGAGGATAAAAATTGGTCTACATTGGACGAAGTTGATCAAAAAATAATTAACATTCTCAACAAAAATGCAAGAACACCTTCAAAAGAAATTGCATCTGAGCTAAGAAATTCAGGAGTAGATGTATCAGATAGAACTATACGAAAAAGAATTGAGAGATTAGAGAAGAACGGAATCATAAAAGGTTACAAGGCAGTCTTGAGCGGAATCTCCTCAAATGATCAGTTCGAAGTACTATTCCTTAAACTCAAAATAACGAGATCCATGGAAAATACAACAGAAGCAATAAAGAACTACATCAAAACTTTACCAAATTATCTTTTTGTTGCCACAGTAGATGGAGATTGGAATATGATTGCAGTATTAAGAATAGAAGGAACTGAAAAAAATCCATCTGCAAGAATAGTAGAAAAATTCTCTGATCAAATCATAGATTACAAGATGGGTGGAATTCAAATCAAGGATGTAAATCTGCTCAACATGTCAATGTTGTTACTTACTTGATTTCAGATAACGTGGTTGCATCTAGTGCATTTTTCAATTCATTTATCGAGAATGGTTTTTGAACAAATGCCGTAGAGCCAAAACCAATAGTCTTTCTAACACGTGGTGTTGATTTTTCGTCAGCAGTTATCAATATGATAGACATGCTAGGTTTTGATTCCAGTAGAGTTTTTGCTACAACGTCTCCTTTTATGTCAGGCAAGTCCATGTCAAGCAATATAATTGGATTTTGTTTTGATTTAACAAGTTTTGTTACAAGATCAATAGCTGACTTGCCATCACCAACTGTTTGGATGTCACTGTATCCCAATTGCTGCAGAAAACTTTGAAGTCTTAATAAAATTGCAGGGCTATCATCAACTAGTACAATCGGTCTTTTCTCTTCAACTAGTTCATGAGTATATTTTTGTGCTTCTTCAAATGCATTTCGGGCATCATCATAACGACCTATTCTAAGAAAACACCTAGCTGCGCATTGATACGCATAACTAGAGTTATTTTTGTCCTTTTTTGCAAGTTTCAAATAAAACTTGGCTGCTTCTACAAGTTCATCTTTTTTTTCTTTTCCTTGTCTTGATTTACACTCTGATGCAAGTATGAGATACAACCCTGCTCGATAGTTGTTGTTTTTCATTTCCTTTTGAGCCAGATCCATGAACATGTTATGAGCTGTCATATTTTGATCATTTTTCAGATACGTACAGGCCAGATCAAATTTCTCTAGATCTTCTTCTGCCATCAGCATTATACAGAATTGAGCATAATATTTGATTTGTGTAAGAAGAAAACTCTTGACTTGAACTAAGAAAAGAGTAGATAACACATGTATTATAAACAAAAATGGAGGAGTAATAGAGTGAGCAAGGAAAACCCTAGCGTAGGCATTTCGCAACCTCCCGTAAACATATTGTTTAGCCCACTAGATGCCTCAAAAAAAGACGTATGGAGTATTGACGTAGTACGAATTCTAGAGATTTTGATTAAAATTCTAGGTCAAGCAGATAAAAAAGATCTTCGAGTTGCAGGAATTGCAGCATTATCTTCTGCAATGATACATAGAATGAAAGTAGAAAGCATCTTTGCACTACAAAAGGCAGCCATGGAGAAAAAACCTCTTACCCAGAGAGAAGATGTCGATATCGAAGTGATAAACATGCCATATAGACATGAATCCACATATCCAGTAACATTAGATGAGCTACTATCAGTTCTTGAGAACCTCATTGGAACAATAGCAAACCCGCGTTCAAGCAGAAGACAGTTAGAATTTGAGCCAGTCCAGGCACCTAACTTTGATGATTATTTCATCTCTCTTGAGAAGATAATAGGCCAGTATGAAGAGCTAATAATGAGCAAGATAAAGGCCACGGGTTTTGGCTCCTTCAAGAGAATAACATCAGAACTTGATCTTATTGATACAATCAGATGTTTCTTTGCCATCTTATTTTTGGCACGAGATATGAAAGTGGATCTGGAACAGACAGAAGACGACATTATAGTCTCCCTGATAAAATAGAAATTTACAATCAGATCAATACTAAGTAGGAATTTCATTTAAGTATGCTTTAGCATATCCGGATGTTGTAAATGGGCAAGATAGAAGACGATGATGCAATGGCAAGGCTAGAGGCTGCACTATATTCAGCAGGAAGGCCATTAACCATAGAAGAATTGATCAAAGCATCAGGAACAGAATCCAGAACCAAGACTTTGGCCATAATGACAAATCTTGTCAAAAAAACAAAGACAGTCTTCAAGGCAATCGAGGTTGCAAGTTTGCCAGACGGCTCGTATGTATTTCAGCTAAAACCAGAGTTTAACACAGTAATTAGAAAATATGCATCAAAACCACTGTTGCCTACAGCCACTCTCAAAACATTGTCGTATATTGCATACATGCAGCCGGTCTCTTCAAAGAGACTAGTCGAAGTAAGGGGATCAGGAGTATACATGCATCTAAAATTATTACAACAGTTAGACTATATCGAACATCAAAATGTCGGCAGGCTAAAAATCTACAACACTACAGAAAAATTCCAGAAATATTTCGGCATACAGGGAGACAAAGATCTCCTCAAGCAAAAGCTCTTTACAAAAGTAAGAAGTCCAAGCCAGGCTATAGAACAACAAGCACCTGAAGTATCTGCAGAGCCATTGACTCCAAGTCAATAACTAGTTCAAAAATAGTGCCCCAACCTGTAAATGGTATAAATTAGAGATACTTTATCGAGTCAACATGAAGAAATCTGTGGAAAATCTTGCAACAAGTAAGATTACTGGTGGTAGAAGATATCCACTCAGATCAAGACGCAAGTATGAAATTGACAGATATTCCGTAGAAGCAGTTCCAGGAGAACAAGTAACTGTGACTCGCAAGACAAGAGGAGGAAATCAGAAAACATCATTAAAGACAACAGATGTCGTCAACTTGACAGTTCCAGGTTCCAAAGTTAAAAAATTGAAGATTCTAAAGGTGTTAAAAAATCCGTCAAACAAAGACTATGAAAGACGTGGAGTGATTTCCAAAGGTGCAATTTTAGAAACCGAAGCAGGTCAATGCAGAGTAATTTCAAGACCTGGTCAAGACGGCGTAGTAAATGCAATCTTGATAAAGTGATAAGATGAAGGATTACGAACATGTCGTAATCTGGCTTGACTATTTCAATAAAACTATCACAAAGAAGATGGGCAGAAAAGTTTCTCGTGAAAAGAGTGTTTTTGACCCATCGTTGAATGAATTGATTGCTGCTGCCAAGGCAGCAGGACTTGAACCAACCGAGACAAATGATCAAGTTAGATTTCCAAGACGACCATATGTAAGATCAGGTTATATCACACTTGCGAAGGCCAAGCCAAAATCCAAAATGATTTCTGCGATTTCTGAAAAACTAGTTTCAAAAAGAGCCAAACAATCCAAGTAAATATCCATTATAGCTTGCAGCTAAAGTAATGTTGACAGAACCATATTGATAACAGTATTTTGTTGAGAATTCAATTGCAGGAGGTAGGCGAAGTATTGCATCTAGCGAGTAGCGGTAGAGTCATCATTAGACTCACAAAACAACTAAGAGATAACCAGATAGTCGTAGACAACTCTGGAGTCAAAGTCGCCAAAGTATCAGAAATGATAGGTCCTGTTGATGCACCATATGCGTCGGCAGTTCCGCTTACCAACAACATAAAAAAACAAATCGGAAAGAAAGTTTTCATCGTCGAAGAAACTCCTGTGATGAGACCAAAACGATTCAAAGGAAGAAGAAGATGACCACAATAACAGAATTACAAACACATTGCCCGGAATGTCGTTCAAATTTGATTGACGACACTCACAGTGGCGAGAAGATTTGTTCAGGCTGTGGATTGGTCGCAATGGAACAGATGCCAGATTACGGAATTGAATCAAGAGCAACAAATCCTGAAGAAAAAATGAAAATGACAAGAGCGTCAGGACAGACAAGTTATGCACAACATGACTTGGGAATCAGGACAGAGATTGCAATGGGAACAAAAGATTTCAGTGGAAGAACAATATCAAGTGACATGGCAAATCAGATGTACAACCTAAGAAAATGGCAGACTAGAATAAGGGTTGCATCTCCAGAAGAACGAAGGCTTGCAAATATTTTAGCAAAGATAGGAGAAACATGTCATGCCCTATCACTGCCAAGAAATGTCATCGAGTCAGCGTCCATGATATACAGAAACTTCCAAGGACAAGCAGATGCAAAAGGCAAATCAGTTGCTTGCATGTCCGCTGCAACAATTTACATGGCATGCAAACAATGCGATGTTGTAAGATCCCTTGACGAGATTTGTGCTGCAACAGGAAGTTCAAAGGAAGAAAAGCTCAATGTCAAATTGACAGCAAAATACTATAGAACACTTGTGATGGAACTTGGTTCCAAGACAGCACCTACAGTCACTCTTGAAAAATACATATCAAAAATAGCAAATCTGGCAAAGCTTGAAGTTCGTGTAGAAAGACTTGCTGCAGAAATTGCAGAAAAGACTTCAGATCACAGTCTTGCAGACGGAAAGGCACCAAACGGGTTGGCTGCTGCATATTTGTATATAGCATCAACTCTTCTTGGGCAGAGCATCCTTCAAAGAGATGTCTCAAGTGTTGCAGGAATAACTGAGGTCACCATAAGAAACAGATGCAAGGAAATTCTCACGGCATACAAGATGAAAGTGACATTACGACAATCAATAGTTAAGAACTAACTCTCTTTCTTATTTTTATATTTAAAAAAACTAGATTTTCAGCCAGCTATGGTAGTTTTTGTCAAATATCCCAAATTTACCACAGAGTGACACGTCACATGTTGTTGCTGGGATGTTTTTCTGCTACACATCTTGCATATTTTTTGTATTGTTTTTCTGCATTGGTTACACCAAAGATGTTTTGCAAGTTCTCCTCCACAGGTTCTACAGCTCTCATCAGGCATTATACAATCACACTTGATACGTAGATCTTTGCTTTTAGCAGAGTGCAAATAGATCCAGTAGCATACCATAGAATCCATTGTAGTTCCATGACAAACATTCTGCCATGCCGTACATGGTATATCATATGATGATTTACTAGAGAAAATAAAAAGAAAAGGAAAGAGATTCTTTATGGATACGACCAGAGCTGTTGACCGTTGAATTTCATTTCAGAAATACCCTTCTCATCTATGTTTTGTACTGCACTTGGTAGTGGTACATACAATAGTTTTGGAGCGTATTGCTGTCCGTCTGTTACAAACCAGTAAAGCATGTGTACAAGATCCTGTGCCTGTTGCTGAGTCATACCCTTAAGTTGTTCAAGGTTTGGATTCACCAATAGATAGGTGAATGTTGCAATTGGGTATGCATTTGGTCCAGGTGCATTATTGATGGATACATTACTCCATACTCCGTCAGCTGCTGGCAATGTGGATATTGCTCCAGATGCGGCTGCTGCGGTTGTTGTCAAATTAGCATCAAGGAATGCAGTCTTGTCATGGTTCTGAATATAGGCGTATGTCATTGGAATCTTTGATGCCAATTTGTTAGTCTTGGCATATGCCAATTCTACATATCCTACAGATTCTGGAACTTTCTTTACTATTGCAGCAACCCCTGCGTTGCCTGAGCCGCCCATGCCTGTTGGCCATGGAACAGATGTAGAATGTCCTACTTTTGCACTCCAATCAGAGCTAACTTGTGAAAGATAGCCAGTGAATGCAAAGGTTGTACCGGATCCATCAGATCTGTGAACAAGAATTATCTTGTTTCTATCGGCTGCTAATGCTTTTGCAATTGTTGGATCAGTTTGTAGGTTTACAATAGCAGGGTCATGCCAGTAAATGATTTGACCCAAGAAAATTTTTGCTATTACATCCCCAGTTAACAAGAGTCCATTTTTTTGAACTCCTGGGAGATTGTATGTAACAACTATTGCACCCATAGACTCTGGAATTGTCAATGTTCCTTTTGGAGCCTTTTTGATATCTGATGCTTGCAAAGGTGCATCAGTTCCTGCAAAGCTTACTTTTTTGGCTGTAAACAGCTTAATGCCAGCACCACTACCAATTGGTTGGTAATTCAACGTAATTCCAGGGTACAGTTGATGATACTCTACTCTCCATTTGTCAATTATTGGAAATGCGAAAGTTGATCCCCCAGCATTATAGTTGAACTTGTCACCATCAGCAGGTGCTGGTGGTGGCGTAGTGTCTGCACGTGCACTAAGAACAGTTGTCGGCATTATTAGAACTAGCATCAATGCTAATCCTAACAAGATTTTATTTGTCATCAATGGGTGTGTAAGATTTGTTTATTTACATATAATCGACATAGATCATGTAAATAGCTATATTCTATGTTTACATATGTAATTCATTTTTAGATCAACATATCCTATGAAAAATCATTGTTGCAACAAGAGATTAAAAAACAAGTACTTGAAAACTTTTGTACAATAAAAAAAGAAAAGAGTTTTAGATTTTTGGATTAAATCCAATTCTAGATTTTGATGAAACTGCAATTATAGATACAATTGCAATTGCAAGAACTAGAGCTGCAACTGGACCAAATTCTGGAACTGCGCCACCAGAAAATGACACTTGAGCAAGTCCAGCTTCATCAATCTTCTTTATCGAATCAGGCAAAGGTACGTACAACAAACCTGAAGCATACTGTTGACCATCGTTGATTATCCAGTTAAGAAAATCAAGTACTTGAGTAGACTTGTCTTGTGTTTCTCCATTTACTGTGGAGAGATCCTTGTATATCATCACATAAGTTAGTGTAGATATGGGATAGGAATTGCTTCCAGGTTCATTCACTATAGACACTTTACTCCAGTCGCCATCAGCAGAAGGTAGGTTCCCACTAGCTACTGCAGCATCAGCTGCAACGCTATCAAGAGTTGGTTCCACAAATGCATTACCATCAGCGTTTTGGACAAATGCATATGTCATTTTATTTTGAAAGACATATGCCAGTTCTACATATCCAATGGCATATTGTGTAGTTTTCACAATGTTTGCCACGCCTGCATTTCCTTGACCTCCAGTACCAACTGGCCATGGCACTGACTTTCCTTGACCTATCTTGGCCATCCAATCTGGACTGATTTTAGAAAGATAATCCGTGAACGCATATGTTGTTCCAGATCCATCAGATCTATGTGCTACCACTATTTTTTGGTTAGGTAGACTTGTTCCAGGATTGAGATTAGCTATTGCAGGATCATTCCATGAGGTAATATTCCCCATAAAGATCTGTGCAATTACAGGTCCTGTTAATTTTAGTCCTTTATCAATTCCAGGAAGATTATAGGCAATTGTTATTCCACCTATTGATTCTGGAATGGTAAGTACACCAGGAGCTTTTTGCATATCAGTTGCAGATAATGGTGCATCAGATGCTCCAAAGTCTACACTTTTTTGCTCCAAGAGCTTTATTCCTGCTCCACTACCAATTGATTGATAGTTTAACATGATCTCAGGATGTATTTTGTTGTATTCAACTCTCCAGTTATCCATCAATGGAAACACGAAGGTTGATCCTGCCCCTGTGATTGTATAAGATTGGCTAGTCTGTGCACTTGCATGCATCGACATTGCGGGCACTAGTAGGATTAACATCAATGTAAATCCCATAATGACTTTTTTTGTCATGGTGACAACAGGAAATGTATTCTATTTACCCTTGGTCAACATAGTTTTCATATTAATTAATAATCTATATAGATTAGAATTTGTAAAATAGATTTTTCAAATTAGATCTAATGATATGTTCTTGCGCCTGTAACAATATAGCTTACAGAATCTCCTACAAATGCAGCATGATCAGCCATTCGTTCCATGTATCGAAGAACCAGTGCATCAGCAAGTGCACATTTGACACTTCCTAATGTTATCAACATTGGCAAATGCTTGTTATAGTATTTGTCAACAAGATCTTCATCAGTTCGCAGCTCCTTGGCCTTTTCCAGATCAAGTGTTGCAAAACATTCCACAGCAAGTCGAACCATTTGTTTTATTTCACCTGACAGGGTGTAAATGACTTCATTTTTGCAATCAGAGAGATCGCCAAAAGTATCTCTAACCAATGTTATATCATATGCATATCGTCCAAGTCTAGTAAATCCATATGAAATTTCAAGTGAAGAACGTATGAGTCTAAAATCACTTGCTACGGGTTGATATCTTAGAATCATGTCAAATGTCAGTTCTCCGACTTTATCGTATAGATCCATCATTTCGCTTGAAAGAGTATGCACTTCTTTTCGTGCATTTTGACCGCCCAAGTATGCATCAATTGCAAGATTTGTACATCGAACAGAAAGATCGCACATTTGCTTCATCATTTCAGATAAATTTGATAAATGTGGGTCTATGAGGCGGGTCATGATTATCCAAACTGGCCTTGAACATACTTGGCAGTTATCTCGTTTCTAGGATTCTCAAAGATTTGCTTTGTTTCGCCAAATTCTACCAAGTCTCCAAGATACATGAATCCAGTATAGTCAGAGACCCTAGTTGCTTGTTGCATGTTATGCGTGACAATAATTATGGTATATTCTTTTTTCAACTCTTGTATCATTTCCTCAATTTTTTGAGTTGCAATTGGATCAAGAGCAGATGCAGGTTCATCCATCAAGAGAACTTCAGGTTGTATGGCAAGAGCGCGTGCTATACACAAACGTTGTTGCTGTCCACCTGAAAGACTCATGCCTGGTTTCTTCAAGTCATTTTTAACTTCATTCCAAAGCGATGCCATCTTGAGACATCCTTCTACCACCTCATCGATTATTTTTTTGTCTTTTACACCATTAAGTTTCAATCCACATGCAACATTATCATAGATAGACATGGTTGGAAATGGATTTGGTTTTTGAAATACCATTCCTATTTTTCTTCTATTGATTATTGGATCTACCTTGTTTGAATAAAGATCTTCACCATCAAGCAAAACTTTTCCAGTTAGTGTTGCATTCTTTGTAAGCTCATGCATTCTGTTCAAGCATCTAAGAAAAGTTGTCTTTCCACAACCAGAAGGTCCAATGAGTGCAGTAACTGCCCTGTCCCGGAACTTCATTGAAACATTTTTGACTGTAACAATTCCATCATAACTTGCAGAAATATTTTCTGCAATGAGTTTGTATTTTATATCTTCAGTAGAATTATCTTTCAATGGAACTTTCGTCATTGTTTCCATCATGATACACTCCCTAGTTTTCTGAACTTTAATAGTGTTTGCCCTTTCTTTTGTAAGAACAAATATCTCACACCAATATTTATTGAAAGAACAATAATTATCAAAATGAATGCACCGCCCCACCCTTGAGCTACTGCACTATCATATGGAAGAGATGAAAGTCTCCAAATTCGAAGTGGCAGTGCATCAACTGGTCCACTGAAATCTTGTATGAATTGACTGCTCCCAAGAATTGTAAATACAAGTGGTGCTGTCTCTCCAGCAATTCTTGCAACAGATAATAAAATTCCTGTAACAAGACCGCTTCTTGCACTACTAAGTACAATTGTAAAAACTACTTTCCATCTTCTAATTCCAAGTGCATACCCTGCTTCTCTATATGTAACAGGCACTAGTTTGAGTGATTCTTCAGTTGTTCGCATTATAATAGGCAGCATAATGATAGAAAGTGCAAAAGATCCGGCCCAGACAGAAAAGTCTCCAACAGTCAAAACAATCAAGACAAATGTAAAGACTCCAATTACAATTGTTGGAAATTCTGCAAGAACATCGTTAAAAAATCTCACAGTTCGTCCATATCTATTGTTGCCATATTCTGAAAGAAATATTCCACCCATAACACCGACTGGAACACCTATGAGACTAGACAAGCCAATAAGTACCAGCGTTCCTTGAATGGCAGGACCTATTCCACCTGGATCATCGCTTCCTACGGCTCCGGGTACTTGAGTAAGAAATTCCCACGATAAAGCACTTGCACCATTACTAAAGACATTGACCAATATAGCTATAAGCGGCACAATTGCAACCAACACACATACAAAGACTACGCCCTTGACTATTTTGTCCAGAACAAGTCTTCTACCAACATTATAGCGGAAATGTTTTCTAAATTCTGTTCTCTGTTCAACAGTTATCATGCCAATACAGCTCCTTCATGTGATTTGACCACTCTAGCAACAAGAAGATGTGCAACTACATTTATGGCAAAAGCCATCATGAATAAAATTAGTCCAACACCAATGAGTGCAGCTAAATGAAGACCTCCTTGAGAAGCCTCTGCAAACTCATTTGCCATTATGCTTGCCAATGTTTGTCCTGGCGCAAATAATGAAGACGGAAAGGCAGCAGCACCCGTAGCATTCCCTATCAACATTGTAACGGCCATTGTTTCTCCAACGGCTCTTCCAAGGCCAAGTATTGTAGCGCCAATTAATCCAGATTTTGAATATGGTAAAACTGCAATTCTGAAAACTTCCCATTTTGTTGCGCCAAGCATGTATGCAGCTTCACGTTGACTATTTGGTACTGCCAACATTATTTCTTTTGAGATAGAAGCAATTGTAGGAACGATCATGATGGCAAGAACTACACTTGCAGTGAAAATATCCAATCCAAATGGAGTTCCGGCAAATATTATACTCTGATCACCAAACAGATTGTGTAGTGGTACTTCTATCCAGTTTTGAATATAAGTTCTAAAAACAAGAAGACCCCACAATCCATACACTACACTTGGTACAGCCGCTAAAAGTTCGATAACCATAGCAAGAGGAGTTCGAAGTAGTTTAGGCGCAAGTTCAGAAAGAAACATGGCAATTCCAAAGCTTAGAGGTACCGAAATTATCATGGCAATTCCTGCATTGACCAGAGTACCCATTATGTAAGGTGCTGCACCATATGATTCTCTACCGTCAACAGAATTCCAGTCAGAACCTGTAAGAAAAGAGATTCCTTCTTGTTGCCAAATTTGAGCCGAACCTGTAGTGAGATTAATTACAATCATGGCTATAATTACCAAAACATAGGTAGCAGCACCAATAGCAACAAATTTGAAAATTTTATCAGTGATAGGTGATCCTTTCTTCATTTTAACAGATAACATGTAACACATTTGGTTGCCAAATCAGATATGAGAGAATCGACCATAATTTCTTAGATTTCATAGTTCTATGGTGAACTATATAGAGATACATAGAATCTGGAGACAAGTGCTTTAACTATAAGAAGTACAACTCATGCATTGTCAGAAGTATTAAACGATAAAGAGGTTAGAAAATTACAACTCGTAGGTGGATCCACGTATGTTTTGTCGTTACCAAAAAAATGGGTCGACGAATTGAAACTAAAAACAGGAGATCCTGTTTCAATAGTTAAAAATGTAAACAAATCGCTTTCGATATTACCAACACAGAATTATTCAATTCCAAAGATTTCCAAATCAAAGACAATCATAAGTCAGAAAGACTCTGTTGAATCAATCCAGAGAAAAGTCATTGCAATGTACTTGGCAGGCTATCAAATTATAGAAATACATGCAAAAGGAGGCAGAATACAGATAGAACACAAACAAGCAATAAGAGATCTTGTAAGAAAAAACATGATAGGAACAGAGATAGTTGAAACCACTCCAGAATCCATTACAATTCAAATTTTAACCAGCCTTCCAGAACTCTCAATAAGTGATGCACTCAAACGAATGTTTTTGCTCACATCAACGATGCACAGACAAGCAATTGATGCATTAAAAGAAATGGATGTAGAGTCTGGCGAAGAGATAACTCATCTTGATGACGAAGTAGATAGATTCAGTTTGTACATATTACGAAACTTGACACTTGCAGTAGAACATGAAAAGATCCTTCGAGACATCGGACTCAAAAAACCATCAGACTGCATCAGTTATAGAATCGTAGTCAAATCAATTGAAAGAATTGCAGATCATGCAGTATCAATTGCAAGTAGAATAAAATTCTTAAAATCAACTTTAGAGCCAGCATTAATACAAAAAGTAACACGTCTAAGCGAAGACTCTCTGAAGGTCTTTGAAGACTCTATTTTGGCTCTAAATAAAAGAGATTATGCCCTTGCAGACAATGTTGCCTCTAACGCACATAGAATAGCTGAAAAAGAACAAGAATTCACAGATAGCCTAGAAGAATCAAAAAAATATTCTAGTATTATCAAGTTTGTACTAGAAGACATCCGTAGAACCGCAGAATATTCAAGTGATATTGCAGAAGCAGTCATTAATGAAACAGTCCAGGATGTAATTTCAGAGAACAGTTCACCCTAAAACAAGCAGATCGTAGATATTTTTTTATCTATATAGATTTCATTTCCTATATAGGTCAGGTATTTATCTATGAATCTTAGGAGGAACTACATTGGCTCAGTGGTTATCATGGATAAAATCAAATGATAAGGAAATCATTGCAATATTAAACGATCTTGCAAGTAAAGCAGAAGAATCTGCAAAACTGTTGGTAGCATTATTTACAGACTTTGATAAATTGATCCAGATTCATGGAGAAATTGAAACAATAGAAAAAGAAGCAGACAAACTTACACATTCAATCTTTGAAGAATTAAACAAGACATTCATCACCCCACTTGACAGGGAAGATATTTCCAGAATCGCCTCAAAGACTGATGATATTATAGATTACATAGAGGGAATATCGGGACGACTGATTGGCTTTAAAATCAAATCTACTCCTCCGCACATGTTGGAGATAGCAAAAGAGATCCACAATTCTACAAAGGAAATTAATTTCATGATTACAAAATTAAATAAAGTAAAAGCAGACAAGTCAATAATTGAACATTGTCGTACCATAAATGAACAAGAACATCGTGTTGACGCCATTTATCGCAAAGCAATGGGAGAACTGTTTGAAACAACAGATGTCATCAACATAATCAAGATGAAAGATACCTATGAAGCACTTGAGCATGCTTCAGACAGATGTTTGGATGTTGCAGATTCTATAGAGGACATCGTTCTCAAATACACATAGGTATTGGTATGATCGAACTTGCAATTGGAGCAATATTAGTTGCACTAGTTTTTGATTTTCTCAACGGCTTTCACGATGCTGCAAACTCGATTGCAACAATAGTTGGAACACGAATTCTAAGACCACTGCATGCAGTTACATTAGCAGCTGCTGCCAATTTTATAGGTCCATTTCTTTTTGGAGTTGCAGTTGCAACAACAATAGGAAAGGGAATCATAAATCCAGATTTTGTTACACTCAACATAATAATTGGTGCTTTGGCAGGAGCCATAGTCTGGGACATCATAACATGGCTACTAGGATTGCCCACATCAAGCAGCCATGCGTTAGTGGGTGGAATCATAGGAGCCGGAATAGCAGGAGCAGGCTCACACGTATTGATACTAGATGGAATTCAGAAAGTTGCAATAGGAATTCTAGTTTCACCAATTGCAGGTTTTATTGCAGCGTTTGTAGCAGGACTTGCCATAATGGCAGTATTTGCAAAAGCAAAACCACATGCAGTAAATTCTGCATTTGGTAGATTGCAATTGATTTCAGCAACATACTTTTCATTAACTCACGGAGCAAATGATGGACAAAAAACAATGGGAGTCATTGCTTTGATTTTACTAACCCAGGGGGTGATCACAAAATTTAGCATTCCATATTATGTCATCATAATGGCTGCACTAGCAATAAGTCTAGGTACTTTCTTTGGAGGTTGGCGCATAGTAAAAACAATGGCAGTAAAAATTACACAGCTTAGACCCTACCAAGGTTTTGCAGCAGAAACTAGTGCGGCTAGCATACTTGCAACTCTTGCTTGGCTTGGAATTCCTGCAAGTACCACACATGCAATTTCTGGGAGCATAATGGGAGTAGGAGCAGTAAGAAGAATGTCCGCAGTTAGATGGGGCATTGGAAAAAGAATTGTATGGGCATGGATAATCACAATACCTGCCAGTGCAGCAGTATCATTTGTCATAATGTTTTTCATAAAAACAATATCTCATTGAACCAAATTCATGTAAATATCAAATTACACAATTTGAAATACACATTATTACACCACAACAATTACTAGAACTTAAAAGAAACAACGTATTACATACAACAAAATGAAAAAATCATTAAAAATTAACAAGAACATATTTCTTAAAAAATTTAAAAAGATTTCAGACAACTTTTGTCAAAAGTTAGACAAATACATCACAGATTCTAATGATGAGAACATACATGACATCAGAGTATCAATTAGACGCCTAGAGGCAGCATACAAAATTCTTCCAAAAAATATTCGAAAACAAAAAAAGATGAAAAATTACTTTAAACAAGCCAAGAAACTCTTCAAGATGAATGCACAGATAAGAGATGTGGACATAATTTCTGCAAACATGGAATCAAAATACCCAGACAAGACACAGGATCTAGTAGAATCTCTAAAAAGTTCAAGGGTGGAGCATATCAAAAATGCCAATAGATTAGCAGTCAAGATATCACGTTTATCCAGTCCCAAGATTCTCAAATCCTCCTTGAAAGAATCAAAATTAGAAAAAAAATACCTCGAGGTTATAGACAACATAATGTTGAACATACAGAAAAATACAATAATTACACTACGCGATGAGAAAAAAATTGATGAGCTCCACAGGCTCAGAAAAGACTTTAAAAAATTACGATATTCTCTTGAGATCATATCAGACAAGAAAACAATTTTTGAAACACTCAAAAATTTAAAAAATATTCAAGACATGCTTGGTGAAATCCATGACACAGATATTACAATAGACTACCTCAGAGGAATTGAACAAAATTCAAGATATTCAGACATCATATCAACAGAAATGTTGGAGCGAACCAAGAGATATAATGAATTTGTCGCTTTTTTTAAAAAATATCCAAAGGCAGGCAATTTTGATTTAGAGTTCTAACATGGTATTATGTGAGCTTCCCTGATACTGACGAACTGAAAGAATTACTTTGACATCAAATACGGCTTCAAATTTTCTCAAGGTATCTTTGAGTAGAAAAGATTGTGTTGATCTAGATTGAGTTATTACAAACTCTACTATTCTCGAACCATGTAATTTTAGCTCAACCTTCAATTTTGTTCTCTCAAGAATCTTTCGTAGTGTGACTAGAACAGATATTTTCTTCACCGATATCTTGTCCTGCTCAGACAAGATTGTTTTATACCTAGAAAATAGCCAATCTGACGTCTTTGAGTGTCTTGCATGAACAAGAGAGAGACCCAATACCAGATGATCATTATGATCAAGTGGTAGATCTTCGTCCATAATTGAATAAAATACACTTTGGGGATTACTATAGGACGATTTTTCATATATATTTTTTTCAGCATAATCAAGTATCTTTCGTTCTCTTTTAGAAATCAGTTTGACAGAATACAAATTATTAAGAAAGATCTGTTTTTCCGGACTAACATATTGTTCATCAAGACCTATTGTCTTTCGAATTTGTTCTGCAGTGATGTTTCCATCATGATATATTTTTGGATCTTCTAAAAATATGGACAGTGCGCCCTCTCGTAGTCCATGATTGCTCACATAGAGATTTGAAAAACCATATTTTTCCATCAACGTATTAATCACACACGATCCTGCCACAATTGTTTCGGCCCTACTTGAACCTATGACTGAAATTTTTGAAATATCATCAGATTTCATCTTTGAGAGTTTGTTAACAGTAGAATCAAGTGCTTTATGACTAATTTTGTAATTATGAATTTTATCAAGAGGATATTTTGATAATCTTTGTTCATATCTTGCCAATGCACGCAATGCACCTCCCACTCCCACAAGTCTAGTATCCTTGCCAAAACCAAGATCTTTTTTGTTTGGAAGAAGATCCCAGACATGTCTCTGAAGGCTTTTAAGATTTTTATCAGTCAATTTACCTTTTTTCCCATCAAATTGATGTGTTAATCTAAGAGATCCCAGAGGCAATGAAATTACTTTTTTTATCTTGAATCGTTCTGCATGAACAATTTCTAGACTACCTCCACCAATGTCAAAAAATAGCGTGTCAGGAATATGAAGTGATTTTATAGCACCAACATAGGAATACAGTGCTTCTTCTCGTTCAGACAAAACTTTGAAATTAAATCCAGTTTCTTTTGAAACAGAATTAACAAAGTCATCTCTGTTACTTGCTTCTCTTACTGCACTAGTGGCAATAGGCAAAACAGATTTTATTGGATTTAACTGGATTATCTCTTTGAAAACTTTGAGCGTATCAATCGCCCTTGACATGGGTTTTTTTCCCAATGTATCTTTTTCATCCAGTCCTTCTCCAAGTCTTACTTTGACTCCCTCCTGTTGATAAACATCAAATGAATCATCGTCTTTAACATTATAGATTACAAGTTTGGCAGAGTTAAAACCAAGATCAATTACTGAGATTTTCAGTTAAACATTACCTGCCTTGATACTAGCATGTTACTATTAATCTACTTCTGATTTACATTTTTTTACTAAATGAAAAACATAGGAAACGTAAAGATCTTATGCAATTTTGTTTAGATGTTTTGGAGCAAGTAACCATCTCAGTTCGCCCTTGATTTTTGGAAGTATAGAAATGACTTTGATTCTTGCCAAGCCTGCTTTTTTTAGACGTATTCTGCAACCAGACTGGGATATTGCCTCACTTATCATTTCACTTAGATATGGTTCATGACCTACCACAAGTACCACCGAATCACGCTTTAATTTCGATAAACTGGCGTAAAATTCTAGCCTGCTGCCTTCTGGTTTTAAAGAATTCAATTCTTCAATTTTACCACTATATTTTAGAGATTTTGCCACAACCTCTGCTGTTTGCTTGGCGCGTAAAAGAGGACTGGTAAAGATGTAATCCAGTTTTATCTTTAAAGATTGTAAACCATTTGATAAATCTGCAATTTCTTGTCTTCCTTCTGAAGTAAGTGGCCTTTTAGAATCTCCAGGAGATAGAGAATGTCTTCCGGCCTCACCATGTCGTAGTATAAGCAAATCCATTGACGACTCATCAATTTTTCATGTATTTATAAGTTAGAGAGATCATGGCACAATATTTTATTAATTTAAAATAGTCAGATATCAAAAATCCGACTGCGATTTAGGATATTTCATAGAGTTACAATTACTATATAGATCATAGTCATTATCCCTAGTCCTACAAAACAAATGTCAAGTGAAAGAGCATGGTAACTTCAGTAAAAACTAAAATTGCCTCACATCATAGTGATTCAAGTATGAAGACAGAACCAAGAGGTAAACTAATCATAGTTGAAGGCATTGATGGTTCTGGAAAATCAACCCAGATTCATCTTTTAGAAAAATGGCTTGCATACAAAGGTGTCAGTGTTTTTAGATCAGAATGGAATTCGTCAGAGATGGTAAAAGAGATTACGTCAAAAGGAAAAAAGAAAGGATTACTCACTCCAACCACTTTTAGCTTGTTGCATGCCACAGACTTTGCTGACAGATATGAAAGAAACATCTCACCGTTACTCAGAGCTGGTCATTTTGTATTAGCAGATAGATATGTGTATACAGCTTTTGCAAGAGACATTGTCCGAGGTTGCAATCCAGAATGGGTCAAGAAGGTTTATGACTTTGCAATAAAACCAGATGTTGCATTTTACTTTAAGGTTCCAGTAGATATTGCAGTAGACAGGATTTTGATTGGTAGACCCAAGCTAAAGTATTATGAAGCCGGCATGGACATGAATTTGAGCAATGACCAGTATGAAAGTTATAGAATTTTCCAGGGAAGAATAATTGAACAGTATGATTCACTTGCAGAGCGCGAAGGATTTACAGTTATAGATGGAACTACAAATATCGAAGAACAGCAGAATATTGTAAGAAAAAAGATCATGCCTCTTTTAGAGGGTCATCAAACAAACAAGACAAGGACTAGGAGATAAGAAAATGACACGAACAAAATACAAGGATCTTGGAAAGAGAACCGTAGAATTCTACGGTCATGGCATAAAGAATTTACAGGAAATAGAAATCAAGGGCAGACTCATTGTAATAGAAGGCCCTGATGCATCAGGACGCAGTACACACATTCAAGAGATTACAACTAGATTAGAGGCAGACGGCCATGCGGTGCTCAATACAGGTCTGAAAAGATCAGAACTTGTAGGCAGGGGAATATTGGAGGCCAAAAGAGACTATAACCTAGGCAGAAAAACTCTAGCACTATACTATGCTGCAGATTTTGCAGACCAATTTGAATACAAGATAATACCCGCATTACAGGCAGGCTATATCGTACTTGCTGACAGATACATCTACACCCTCATAGCAAGAAACTTGGTGAGAGGACTTGACAGAACATGGTGTCATAATTTGTATGGATTTGCCATAAAGCCAGATATCGTATTTTATTTAGACGTAGAACCATCAGTGCTTATACACAGAGTGTTCCAAAAGAATTCGACGTTAGACCATTATGAATCAGGAGCAGACATGGGTCTATCAGAAGACATGTACGAATCATTTTTGATCTATCAAAAAAGAATTTCACAAGAGTTTCATGCAATGCAGAAAAAATATGGTCTAATACCAATCAATGGAAACAGGACAGTATCAGAAATACACAATGACCTCCAGAAAAGAATTGATACATTTCTCCAACGTATAGGTCACTAATAATTTAAACAGAATCCAAGACGCAATAAAATCTCATCACCGGTAATGATTAGAAACCATTACAACAAGAAAATCAGATATTACTAAATTGGTTCATGCGACGGCATGTTTTCTTTGAATGAAACATTTTCTGCAAGTATTGGTGATTGTAGTGTAATCATATTGGTATACACAGCTTTTCCTTTCGACATTGGAGCCAATATTTTTTTCAACTTTTTTAGATGTTCACTTTTTTCATGTGTCTTTTTTGCAGTCTTGTCTACAAAAGACATGATATGTATGAATACAGTATGATCACTTTGATCTTGAAATACTTTGTATTCTGTTGTTCCAGGTTCATTCTTTTTTACTGCTTCAACGTATTCAAATATTGCACTAGTTGCTTTGACAAGTTTTTTCTTTTTTATTTTATATTGTACCGAGACTGTAATTTGTTCCATTAGTACATTTACCTAAAAAACAACTAGTACCTTGATAAATAAAAACTTGATTGTATTTTCAATGATTAAATTTCTAATAATTTGAAGAGTAGACTGCATAGCCTCATATTTTCTATATAGACATCATAAACAATAACAGTCTATACGGCGTATCCTTTTGAGTCAGCAATTGCATCTTGTCATCATGTCAATAATACATGATAATTATTTTGGATTTGACATTCTATGTAAGGACATTACCAATCTAGACAATGACATCGAATTGGTTGCAGTGCTAAACCACAAAGGTAGAGTCATAGAAACTAAAGCTAGAGAAGAAGGAATCGACAAAGCATTGACTATACAAAAAAGGGAGATGTTTTTCATGCAGTCTGTTCTGCAGACTTCAATGAATAGAGATCATGATGATGAGTTTGGAAAAGTCAAGAGTTCAATTCTAGAAAGAGAACGATTTACAACACTTTCATTTGAATTTCACAATTATGTTATTTTAGTGGTTTCAAGACCAAGTTTGGATCCAATTCAACTCAAAAACAATATTCTAGAAAAGATGCTCAGCATCAGAAAAGTAGAACTGGCTCAATAAATTAACATCACAAGAAAAATAGATTGTGTTTTTATTTTTTCAAGTTTAATGGAAGAATTATGATAAAACTAGTACCAGAACCCATCTTAGATTTAACACTGATTTTTCCACCATGGTATTCTACAATGGATTTACAACTTGATAGTCCAAGACCCGTACCAATTTGTTTTGTGGTAAACAATGGATCAAATATTTTAGGTAGAATATTTTCTGGAATTCCAGGTCCGGTATCTCGAATTTCCATTACCAAGTGATCTTCGTGTTTATCACAGATTATGTCTAGCTTACCTTTCATCCCCATTGCCTGGATTGCATTAGTTATGATGTTAATCAATACGACTTCAATTTTTAAATAATCACAAACAAGAAAAATATCTTTTTTAAAATATTTTATCTTTATACCATCAGGAGCATCTACTTTTTCAAGTGCAGATTTTGTTATAATACGTAGATTTTCCTGTTTTAGTGTCAATGTCGGAGGCCTGACATAGTCCAACACATTGTCTACTTGGTGAGTTATTCTCAGTATTGCTCTTTTGATCCTTTCAAGTGCATCTTTGTGCTTGTTTGTAAATTTAGGATCTTTGTATTGTAATAGTTCGAAATTATTTTTAATTATTGAAAGAGGATTACGAATGTCATGCGCTACACGTGCAGATAACTCACCAATAGTAGCCAATTTCTGCGAATTATCTAATTTTACCAATAATTCTTTTTCTCTTGTAATATCAATTCCAATTGAGACATATTCTGTGATTTCATTGTCTTTTACATGCGGAATGATGATGGTTTTTGACCAGTAAAATGAACCGTCTTTTGATCTATTTTTGAACTCGCCTTGCCATATTTTTCCATTAGATATGGTCTTCCACAGTTCTACGTAGAATTTTTGTGTATGATATCCAGATTTGAGAATACTATGGTTTTCACCTATTAGCTCATCGTATGAATATTTGGATATTGTACAAAAATTTTCATTTGCTTCAATTATGGCACCATTTCTATCAGTTATTGCAACTATTGCAGATTGGTATAACGCATTTTTTATTTTTGAAATTTCTTCTAGATAATCTTGTATGATGATATGATTTGTATGTAATTCTTCTTGTGATTTTTCAAGTATGGTGTTAGATTCTTTTAGTTTTATTGCAAGATCATGCTGGGTTCGAAATGATTTAACAATGAAAAAAGATGAAATTGTTGAGACAAGCAATATTGCAACTATTAGTATTTCAGATTCTCGTATGGATGAATTAACTTCATGAAATGCATCATCATATGGTTGAATCAAGACAATTGCCCATGGACTAGAACCAGCTATATACAGCGGATAATAAGATACATACATTTTTGTTCCATATACATTTTCAACAGACGTGCCAGAACCTCCAGATAATGAAGCAGAGATTGAACTGAGGTTAAGATATGAAGATGTATCATTATCAGATGATGCCACTATGTTTCTTTCATCATCTATTATCAAAAATTTTCCATTAGTATACGATTGAACATCATAGAGCTTATTTTGTAAAGTAGATAGATCTAATACACCAGTTAGAAAACCTGTAAAGTTTCCACGTTGAGAAAAAATTGGAACCCCCATCATTGCAATTTTTTTTCCAGTCATATCTGATGTTGTTATCGAGCTTACGTATGTATCAAGGGTCGAGGACATGATTATGAACCATGTCGTGTTGTTATAATTCGAAATGAGATTATTCTTTTGGAATGAATATGGCTCCTCTAGATAGACAGTACCGTTAGACAAAACATGCGTGATACTCTCAAAATCTTCATACGTTTGTAGAGTTTTTGTGAATAAATTTCTCTCATTTGTTGCATTATTTTCAGGCACTCCATGTAGATTTTTATCAACAAGTGAAACAAATCTTGGATCTGTCACAGTAGTAACCCGACTTAATGTCTGTAAAACTTTGGTAGCATCTGAAAATCTCAGTTCTGTTGTAGATGCAATTTGTTTGAGTAAGATTATTCTATCAGTGTCAATTATTCGTGTTTCTTGTTTTAGTTGTTCTTGTGCATAAAACACAATGAATAGAATCAAAGCTAGTGTAGATACTGAAATAATAGTAAGAATATGGATTGGTTTCAAATGTCAATTACACCATAAGACATGAAACTAACAAATGATCTAGATGCAATATCATTTAGAAATCATGTTTCCATGACATTTGTAATTATTTCAATTGCATCTATAGACAATACAATCTTTCATAGATCCACATAGACTATGACTTGTATTTCTTACACATGTTAATTGAAGAGTACAGTTGACTTGATATGACATGTACACAAACAGTCCAAGTCTTCATGTTTTATTTTTTGATCATTTGTTTCTGGATTATTTTTGTGAGTACATTCCAATGGGATTGGATGTTCACAGATGTAACATATTATCATGCATTATCTGAATAGATAGAAAAATTATAAGTAAAACACAAGTGAAAATCATATAGATATTATGTATCATAGTTATTTTATACAAAGATAAAAAGAAGAATTGAATGTGTATGTACAACAGATGTTACTTCACCAGTCATATTGTCCAAAAACACGTGGAACACATACTTGAAATGCTCACAAAGAGAGAAGTTATTATAAGTCCAATGATTGTAGATGTCAGAATTCTTATCATTGAGACAGAAATTATCTTTATTCAACATGTCCACATTCCAAATAGATTCCATTCCATTACTTGATAAATAGAAGTAAAATAAAATACAAATTATTTTACTGGATATCATTGATCTCGTGAAAGATCACATAGTAGACAAGCTACATACGTATTGATCAAAAACACTATAGTAAATATTTAGATAAAGAAATGTACTCTGTAGATCGGTCTACAGAGATTCCTTAAAATGGTTTTCTGAATTTTTGTAGACCCTCCCCGCAATTAATAGTGTCATTGTTTTTAGATGACAAAAAATGGAAATAGAATTGACAATTTAAAAATAGAGATTTCATTTTAAAAGAATTTTTAATAATCAAAATTAAAACATGTCATTATTTTTCTGGATTCAAAAAGACTTGAAATAAAAAAGATTGAATTTTACTGGACGATTGGCAATGAATCAGTCCCAGTAAAGAATTCAATTATCACACCTTGTGCATTCTGAACGTTTCCGCTAAAGTATGTAAAGCTCGAATCACCATCTGGACATCCAGATGTGTTACCCCACGAGTAGACTCCAGGACCCTTGAATGTATCACCATCTTTTCCTGTCAATTCTACTATCCCAGACTGCTCATAATTTGTTCCAGACTTGCATACAGAATTTTCGTGTGTAATACTAGTCTTGTTTAATGGTTCAAATTTTAGGTCATACGATGTAGTTCCAATCATAACAACACCACTTTGTGTGAAAAGATTCATGGTTCCATTAGACATGGTAATCAGATTTCCCTCTACATGCACTTTTGGAATAGGGCAACACTCAGACATGACAGTAAATCCAGTCAAGTCTGCATGCATCTTTTGCATAGTATAGTCCAAAGCCAATGCAGGCGTTACAGCATTTGTTGTCAGAATAACAACTATTGCCAGAATAGTTGTTAGAAAAAACATGTTGGTTTTCATCACATCTTCATAATAGATATGGTATTTTTCCAAGACACCAGTAAATACAGTGTCAATATGTAACACATGTGAAAGAATTTTACAATATGTTACTTATGACATACTATGTAATGGACACTATTTTGTGACTAGATTTGATTCCTTTTGTTTTATTATCTTTCCAAGTGTTATTGTATCAAGAGTAGAACGAATTTTTCCTTCTTTGATTTTTGTATTCCATTCTTTTACTCGGACAAATTTTTCAGCATCACCAATTATTTTTGTAGCCAATACAGGATTACTTGACCACCATGAAATTGCAGTCTGGATTACATACTGGAGATCATTATCTGAAATAATTGGCCAGTGTTGACTGAGTACATTTTCAAGAGGCAGATCAAGAAGACCGAGTCTTTTTTTAATCATAACCAGGATCTCTACAAATCGTGGCGGATCTTCAAGAGCAGATACAGCTATTTTTACCACATTACCATCCTGAGAACTCTTGTCATTATCAACAAATGTTATCGTTATCAATCCTCGTGTACCTGATACAGTAATGTGGTCTTTTTCGACCTCAATTTTGCCACCTATTTCTTTAACAATATCCAACATAACTTGAAGACGATCTTTTTGTATCGCTTCAATTAGTATTGGAACATCAGATTTTTTCTCTGACAGAGTAGTTATTGTTTCAGAAGATACAATCAGTTCAATCTTGATGCATCCTAACACAGTCTTTACCAATTCAAAATCATTATTTTCAAATATCATAGTATCAGGAACTTTCTTGTTAACAGTTGCTAGTCTTCGCAATACATTGTAAATCTCATCAGGAATATTTGGTAACTGGTCATATTCAATAAATCCATGTTGTGCACTACCATCAGGCTTCCAGATAGCTGTAATGGGCTCTGCTAGAGTAGATACGATATTGTACACTGCTCGTTTTTCCATAGGAACAAGCATGGGTGTGTTAGCGTTCAAGTAGGTACGAAAATATGTCGTCCCTTCAAAACTTGAACACTTGAGTACATTGCCTAGATTTACAAGCGCATGAAATTTTTCTTTTTTTGTATCAACTTTTAGTTGAATCCAATCTCGGGATTTTGGATCAAATTCTTCCCATGATTCAGGGGCTGGGAGTTCAACTTGTTCTCTGTCACCCAATTTTCTCACCTCGGGTTTATAGAGTTGAGTTATGACTTTAACATGGTCCTCTAACGTATGTACTGTGACATTGATGCCCCACAAGGAATCAAGAAATTCTTTGCGTTGCTCTGATGAGAGAATCAATGTCCAGCGTTTCTCAACTGAACGTGGTCTTATCTCCAATCTAGTAAGAATCCGGTCTAACCTAGTTTTTTGAGAAAATTGTAATGAAACAATTTTTGTAAATGTATTCTTGTATGTTTCACAAAGATTTGGTTTTCCTCTTTGAAAACAAACATCACAAAATTCAAGTGGCTCCAAATTGATATCTTTCAGTACGTATAACCCAGCATTATAATAGGTATGACAGAGTATTTTCTAGTCTTTTTTGCCTGCATGAATATAACATATCACATGAATGATGTTAATGCAAAGATAATGATTCTATGAAAAAATACTTTAATTAATTTAACTAATAGAAGCATACGATTTTACAGTAAACGTTAGCTTGTAAATTCTAGAAGATATTATCGATATTCTCGTGAGTGCCGCAGCCCAAGCATTAGAAGGAGCAGCAGGAAGATATGCAGCAGATGCCATAAAACAAGATGGTCAGGGAGACAAGAGTGCAGCAGCAGCCAGTTACCAAAGAGCTATCGATGCGCTAGAAAAATTAATACAATTATTTCCAGACAATACACTAAACCCAGTTTACGAACAACATTGTGAACAATATAAAAAGAGAATAAGCGAATTACACCTTCCATCGGACAGTTTCTCCCAGAATGGTAACAATCACGGTAATGCTTCAGAGCATGGAAGTTCCAGTCAAACCGCATCTAACAGTAATCTTGAAAATATGATCATAAAGGAAAAACCAAATGTAAGCTGGAAAGAAGTAATTGGATTAGAGGATGTAAAGGTAGCACTGCGTGAATCCATTGTATATCCTGCTAAAAAACCAGAACTTTTTACACTCGGGTGGCCTCGAGGAATTCTCCTATACGGACCACCAGGATGTGGAAAAACAATGCTTGCGGCAGCTACTGCCAGCGAGATCAATGGTTATTTCATAAATGTAGATGCCGCATCAATGATGAGCAAGTGGTTGGGAGACGCTGAGAAAAATGTATCCCAGTTATTCCACATGGCACGAGATTCTTCCAAAAAAGAGAATGTACCAGTAATCATGCTAATAGATGAAGTAGATTCTCTCCTTGGCAATTCACAGAATGAAAACGGCGGAGAGATTAGAGTGAAAAATCAATTCCTTACAGAAATGGACGGAGTAAATGATAAAGGAAAAAATCTTCAAACATATGTAATTGCAGCTACTAACAAACCCTGGAAACTAGATTGGGCATTTCTTAGAAGATTTTCAAAAAGAATCTACATACCACTCCCATCATTAGAGACTAGACAAAATCTATTTTCGTCATATTTATCAAAACTAAAAAAAGATTCCTCTGTAGAAGCGCCACAACTTGCAGAATTAATAGACGGTTACAGTGCAAGTGACATAAGAGACATTTGTCAATCAGTCCAGTTATCTGTGATAGATGAGTTTTTCAGTCAAGCAGAATCTAAAGGAAATGCAGATCTCACACACGTACAACTACGAGATATTACCATGGATGATTTTAAAAAGACAATCAAGAGAAGAAGACCAAGTGTTAGTCCTGGCATGATTCAAGAGTATTCAAATTGGACTAGAGACTTTAGTGCAGCATAGATTGTACTTTAGGTAATTTCTTCACGTTAGTTCATTTCTATCAATTTGGATATTGTGTAACAATCATTTGTAAAAATAATTATACAGATAGATCATACTATACAAGATTTCTCTTAGAATTGAAAAATAAAAAGGAAAAGAGAGTTTAGGATCAGGATGATGATCCACTTGGGGCTGTGCTAGATGATGGAGTTGTGCTTCCAGATGAAGGCTTTTTCCACATGTGTCCGCCCATGCCATGCTTCATAG